>JAABUT010000076.1_pt1 | contig 178775 bp, 210 predicted proteins | sample 5559281 | NCBI WGS metagenome assembly JAABUT01 (sample SAMN10711880, study PRJNA513359) | rock metagenome | isolation source: Antarctica rocks | place: Antarctica: Victoria Land, Ricker Hills nord | collected 2016-01-04
GTTGTTGTTGTTGTTGTTGTTGTTGTTGTTGTTGTTGTTGTTGTTGTTGTTGCAATATCCGGTGTTCGGGTGCAGCAATGCAACATTCTGGGCCTGCTTGAGTTGCAGACTTGCAGTCACCCGTGGTATGGCTAGCTTCGATACCATGTCTGTCGCGTGAGTGCATGTCAGTCAGAAGAGTCGGGAGCAGCCCCACGAGCCCTAATCACGGTCTCGGTTAATATGCACTAAGATACCCTCCGTATGGCTCGGAAGCATGTGATGGCTTCTAGTCCGGGTCAAGCCACAGTTCAACAACTGTTTTCATTATGTTTTCGTTCTGGCCGCGATCCTGGCCCTTAGTCTTCTGGGTTACAGTTTGTGGATCAGTGCGTATTAACGAATACAGTTTACCTTGACTTACGGAGTATTAACGAATGTGGATGTTTAGGGCAAACGTCTGGACTTTCACTTTCCCATGGTCTCGCTTAGATCCAAGCCCAAAATGGACTAGATGTGGCTGAATGATGTCATCGAGCATGCCACCGTGGCCGATGAACCGCAGTTTGTCTGATTGTCCAAAATAAGAATCGTCTTCCACGATCGAGTGTCGTTGGCTTCTGAGCGGCGAGTCCTACTTTACGTTCCTGCCCCCCCATCAAATCCCCCATGGTGCAGGACAGCCTCGTCTCGCCTTTAATTTGACTTGATCTCACCCACCCCCCCCCCCCCAAGCCAGTCCCGTCGACACGGCACCTTTAACTGGTCGGAGGCGATGAAATCATGACGCCGTGATTCCATTGGCTATTGGCTGTATTATCACTATTGCATTCATCATCACTCATCCAACAAGAGGCTATCCCATGCCTGTATGCCATACTACTTGAGATACCTCACTTCATTTTACCGAAACTTCTCTGCTCCCCACTCTTCATCCAAAGGAATCTTACTTATCGATCGACCGTTCGTGCGAATATCTCATTCTCATCCATCTATTAATCGTGTAGACCTTACACAACCTGCGAATACACGCCCTGGCTCTGCATCATCCCCTCCATCGATCTCCCCTCCACTATTCGAAACTCACTATACCCTCAGCGCTGCGCACCGCAAATCTCCTTCCCTTCTTTGGTGCCGCAACAACGCCTTTCTTGCCCCCGCATGGAGGAGTCAGAACGGAATAGATGAGTCTTTCTCATAAACAAGGGCTTCCATCTCTAGCCTTGACGGACAACACCAAAGGAACAGCCCCGCAGCCTGATCGACGACGCTGCCGCTTTGATGGGCACCGTATTCACTCCACGAGAACTCCAGCCGCCTTTCTTTCAAACTGTCAATCCTCACCTCGACGCCCGCGCCATAGTCCGCTTGATCCAGTGCTCACAATGCTCGCTGCCACTACGTTCGCCGTTGACCCTTCCATGCGGCAACTCAATATGTCGGGTATGCTTGCCAGAACTACACAGGAGGGAGCACATATCGTATCCAATGACAGCCAATCGACAAGAGGGATTCACATGCCCTTTTCGACAATGCGGAGTAGAACATTCGTTCGGCGATTGTAGTCAGGACGTGACTTTGGCGAAGATCATGGAAAGAATAAGCATCGAGGTAGCTAGGTGCCGACCTCTTGCACCCGAGACTCCAACTTTGCTGGATGAGCGGTTCCATTGGAAGAACGTGGTGGATAGTTCAAAAGAGCAAGATCTTCCGAGGTCCAGGGTCTTAAATGGTGGACGACTGGTTGCAACTTATACCATGGCTGAAATTGGCGAACTCAAGTACGACTCTGAAGTTGCTTATCAGACTATGTCACCCACTGGAGATAGTTATGAAAGTCTCGATCTCACCATGTTGGAGCACCTAAAAGACGCTACCAAGGCCGAACTGGACTGTCAAGTCTGCTATGCGCTGATGCTGGACCCTTTAACCACTACTTGTGGCCATACTTTTTGTCGAAAATGTATTGCTCGTGTCCTGGATCATTCGAACCTTTGTCCGATTTGCCGGAGGCCCCTCACGATGCCTCCGGGTGTCGCGAATGAGCCTAGTAATCAAAGGCTATCGAAGCTCCTCATGGGGCTTTGCCCAGACCTACTCGCCGCCAGAGCAGAAGGGGCAAAGCTGGAAGAGGCCTCCATGACTGGCGAGAAGAATGTTCCTTTATTCCCGTGCACCCTTGCTTACCCATCCATGCCCACCTTTCTCCACATCTTCGAACCTCGATATCGTCTCATGATCAGACGAGCAATAGAAAACGGAGATCGCAAGTTTGGAATGATGATGTACAATCGCAGGAGTGAACCGCAAGGAGGGTTGGGAACTACTCAATTCGTGCAGTACGGCACATTGTTACATATCATCAGCATGGAGATGATGCCGGACGGTAGGAGTCTCATCGAGACCCGCGGGGTATCACGTTTTAGAGTCAAGGATTGGGGCATGCTAGACGGGTACATAGTGGGTAACGTCGAGCGGATCGACGATGTTTCATTGGCAGAGGAAGAACAGGTTGAAGCATCAGAAACGCAAGGCCCGACTCCTCCAAGGAATGATCTTGTGGCTCAGTTGGATCATATGTCCACATGGGAATTGCTGCAAGTGGGGATCGACTTTATTACGAGGATGCGGGCGGCTTCGGCACCATGGTTGCATGAGCGGGTTCTTGCTGCATACGGATCACCACCCGACGATCCAGCTCTGTTTCCTTTCTGGTTTGCCAGTATTCTCCCTATCGCGGATGACGAGAAATACAAACTCCTCCCCACTACGAGTGTGAGAGAGAGGCTAAAGATAACGGCACGCTGGGTGCGCCGAATAGAAGCACAACGGTGGTAGGTCATTGTTTTTCATTGTTTGCGCCCCTTGAATGCCTGTGCTTCGTCCAACCAGTGTGTTCTGACGCTATCTGGGTACAAAGGGATGATAAACAAGAGCCCTCGGGCCCTGATGAAGGATCTGTCGCGTCTAATGGCGACGATGATGTTGCAACGAGCAATACTGTCGACGAATGAAAGACTGACAACTTCCCTCGCAACAGGTCCACGAGTAATTCTTGTACAGTTTTATGACTCCTGGCCAGCGCTGCCTTGGCTTTTATTGCATACTACGCCGCACTATCTTCTAGCGGCACCACAGCACATATATCGTTCAACTGAATCTACAGGACACATTTCATCGGCGCAGATTAGGGGTCATTATCAGGAAGCAAGAGCGCTTTAAAGTCTTATCGGCATCAAACTGACCATCATAGCGGGGCGGAGTGCGGATTATATTGCATGCCCTAAGCAACAAGACAGGGCCAGATTTTTCACATAGGTATACCAGCCGATACTCTTATCGTTCCAGGCGGCGTTCCCTGGCTGGACATGTCTCGGGAGGATTGGTCGTTTCTTTTGCCATGTAAGTAACGGGCTCCGGATGCCCTTCGACGTTACTTTTTTGACAAGGGTGTCTCCTTGTAAGAGGTTTTTGCCTCGGAGCGATACCTACATTTCTTCGAAATCATACCGCAGTTTTGGTATTGAATTCTGCAACATATTTGCATACATCTATCACCTCAGGGCTGCAGGATATTTTTGAACCGTGCATGTCCGTATCATTCTTCCTCATCATTCAGGAAACTTTTGTGTACACATGTAACCTTTTGAGTCCCACACGACCATCGTAACCAAAGTATCGTCCGCATCATCCCTTCTCGCCATTGAACTTTCCAACACATCTCCATACATCTATCCTTTGCTGGCCGCACTACCATCTCAACCTCCGCAAATCCGTACCCTCCCTCTCCCAATAATCCCATTCCTATCTCTCCCCTCCAACACCTCACCATTTCCCTTCAACCAACCAAAACCCCCCCCATCCCCACCAAAGCAAAAACAAACCAACCATGTCCAATCCACCAATATCCCCGTTGAAGAACCCCCAATCTCAAACGCACCAAACAAAGCTCCCCCCCCCGTTCCCCGAGGAAAAAGTCGCTGAAGCGCTCAATCACCACAGCCGTAGCGAATAATCCAAACCCGATATACGGAATATAACCATCTAGATCCGGGAGAGGGCTTGGGTTCTTTCTTCTTGGCTCACGTCATGTTTTAACGTGTCCAAGCTAGATAGAGGAAGGGGGGTTATTAATCAGTCGTAAATTTTCTAGAGGGGAAAAAAAGGGAATAGGAAAAAGGTAAGGGAGGGAGAATTATCAAGGAAAAGAAGTGGGCATAAAAGGGGATATACCTATATATGACCACGTTTTAAAAAACCGAGCAACTAAAGACACCAGTAAAAGAAGAGCCAGCCCGGTCCCATGCATCGAAATGAAATTGATTTTCCACAAAGATAGACGGATGAACGAACGAACGAAACAGTGGGGGATCAGGTGAATTTGGAAAAGTGTTTTTTTAGAGATGTGCATAACCTCTTATCCAAAAAAAAAATCGTAACTTCGTTTTCTGGGAGGGAAATCCTTCTCGTCTTGGTTTTCTTTTATTGGGGATTTTCGTTGTTTGGGACTTGGAATGTGGGGGGGGGGGGTGGGGTGGCTTGTTGTTGTGGAAGAGTGGAGGAGGGTTGGGTTGGGTTGGGTTGGTGAGGAGTAGAGGGAAAAGGGGTTGGGTTGGTACATACGGAGGAATACACACACACTCGGGGATTGCGAAAAAGCCACACATCGCTCTGGTGGTGGTGTGGGATATATATGCATATTTGATAAGGTTGGATATGATATGCGAACCTTTTTTGTCACAAGTCAATGTTGTTTCGGTGTTTTCCGTACGCGCTCGTTCTCAGACTGGCTTTTTTTCGATTTTCAGATTCTTTTCTTCTTTGTCTCGCGAGGGTTTCTTTTTTTTTTGAGAGAGAGAGAGAGCGTGGGGTTGTTTTGTTTGCTGGGAACTCGTCTTGTAAAGAGTGTAAAAAATTTCTCGTTCTTCTGGGATGTTTTATGTACTTCTTCTTTAATCTGCAACCCTACCTTTTCCATTTCTTTTCAGGTCCAGTCCCTCCGCCCCTGTCTTTGTAAACCCCCCTTCTCGCCCCAACCCATCATCATCATCATCATCGACTCACTAAAATCTCCACTCAAGCCCTTATAAATAGCTGCTGTCAATATCGAGATTCGAATATGCTGGTTTTGGAGCGAGGCTGGTGCGTGCATATATTGAGATTTCAAGATTTTTCCGAAATATTGTTCAGAGCTGAGAGATGGGACGTGGGCGGAAGGGGAAAATGGGAGGAGTGAAGGAAGGGAGATGAAAGGTGAGAAAGTAGAAGGTGGTTGAGAAGATGGGGAAAGTGAGGGGGACAGGGTAAGGGTGAAGAGGTGATTATGATACAACAATAAATAGATTTATAACACGTTGCTGACCACGAAACTCTTTGGACATTGAAAGAGTCCAGGGATTTCAAGGTCTGCAAAAAGAGGGGCTTTTGAAAGTCTTCAAAGCTAGTAGTTGAAATACCAAAAGTTCTCCAGTGATGATGTTACGATCTGTTAAAAGGTAGCATTCGTAAGATCTTGCCATCACACCGCGAAATTAAATTCATCCGGCCCCGTCTGCTATTAGTTCACTCATACCAAAGAAAAAAATGTTTCCGACTCTTTCAAACCACTTTTTCCCCTCTTAGACATCATCAAGAAATTTAGACGAAAGAGTTATCACGAACTTTTAGAGTATACGATGCCGAACGCTGTAGACGAGCTGACTGGGCTTGCCTGGAGACGCTCATACGACAAGAACGTCTGTCCATGGGGTGAAGGGCTGTCAAGCCCAATTGTGGTGCGAGGAGGATGAGAGGGGGTTTTGTGGGTCGGAGGGTGCAGAGTGGACGAAATGGGAGGGTCTGGTAGGGGGAGGGTGGGGGTTGCTCTGTGATACGCCCTCCTCCAAAAAAATTGAAAGGATGGAAGAAAGAAGAGACGGTGATGATGATGATGATGATGATGATATGATGAAAAAAAGAAAACCCGCAACGAGACATCCTTGCTCTTCGCAGCTTCCTCGCAACCACAATCTCAAAGCACAAAACTCGCTGTTCCATCGTGCATCTTTACGGACTCCTTGATCCAGCCTCACGGATATAGGGTGACGCATCTGGGTGTCACAAGTATAGTATGCTGGATGTTAATGCGTAGGGTATGATGTTGTACAGGGGGAGGGTGTGTAGTTTAAAGGAATCCGGGTCAGGAAACGAGAGGGTGGGGGGAGGCATGGAAGGTAGGTGAGGAAGAGGAAAGGCTTCGGAGATAAGAGGAGAGAATGATATAAGACAGTACAATGAACTATAAACTAATGGATGGATTTTTAGAAAATCCTATATTTCGTGACTTATGTTGAACTACCGAAGCCGAGAAATAAGAAAGCGACTATCCATCTTCCATCCCTCGAAACCAAATTCCAAGTCTCTGAGTCGAGCAATTATTTCGGTTGCAATCTTGACGAAATAAAAGCCTCCGCCCCGGATGTCTATTCCTCAAGGTCGAATATTAAGTTTTTTGGTCCGTGTCTTTTGTGTACGCAGACTTCACAACAGGTAGATCAAGAGGAATGAGATTTTAGATTAGTGAGAGAGGGTTGTGACTTTCGCAAAAGAGCAATACCGTTAACGGGTCTGGTTTTGAAGGGGGAATGGGGTACTGTGAGTGGGAAGGGGACGACGGAGCGGGCTTGAGGAAAGAAGGGTATAATAGATTAGGTGGTGATAGGAAAAGGCAGAAAGAGGGAAAGGAAAGTAGACAAGGAGACGATGTTGGATGCTAAGTAGTTTGTACCTGTGGCTGGAAAGTCAGAAATGTTTAGGAAGGATGAACTCGGATAAGCGATGTTCCCCGGAGATAAATTATAAAAGGGCGAGTTGCTAATCCTGTTGAAAATCTGTAGAACTCGGAAGGTTTCCCAAAAGACAAGAATCCTGGAATCAGGATTTGCATTTCGTTAAATCTCCAGTGTGTTCACCCATAGCTGTCAGTGCTTGTCAGTCCGTGGCACCAAGATAGGAACCTAAAGTTACTGACACCAATGGATTTTCAGAGTGGGTCTAGAATATGGTTGCTAATATAGGCAACTCTAGTCAGTGCCAGTGCACGTCGATTGGTTAGGTGTTGCCCGTGCGGGCGGACAGGCAAGTTGAACGTCAGTAGAGGACTACGCCTATAGAAGCTGTAGCAGTCATGGTCCCGGCGGAACAGCTGATCTTTAGAGGTTCGATGATTTTTCAATTTGGAGTAGAAGAAAAGAGGCTCAAGGTCGGACGAGGTACGAGTTGCGAATAGGATAGACGTTGAAAGGGTTAAATAGAGTTGATGGAAACATCTTTTCAGTATGTCATAATAGAGAGAGACGTGAATCCCGTGACCCTCTTGCGAGACTTCGATAATTCCTAGCTTCAGGTAATTTTCGTGAATGCTAATTGGTGGATATTGATCAACTGGCGTTCTGTTTTTCAGCTTGACCTGTCTATGGTATTACTCGTATTTTACGAACAGTCTTATCAACATCCAATTCGGTTGTCATGATTTTCACATCGAAGCGATAGGAACGATATAGCTGCAGGTGTCGCCGCTTGGAAAGAGAGACAGCTTGCCCCATTCCCTCATGCTCTTTAGCAGGAGACGGGCTAGGCAGCTGCGACTGAAACAAACACTTGTCCAGCGATCAGGCCTCTAAAATGAGGGCTGAAAGGTAACAGTTTGTGGTCAAGAATCAAGAATGCAGCACGGAGAAGATGAGACATTCAGCCAGTAAGATACGGTGAGAGGAAGAATCAACAACTGAAATGAAACCCGAGAGTCACGACATGTCCTTCGTGGCAGGGGAGGAAAATATGCCATAAGAATTTAGGAGACTATGCTAGATAATCCTGGCACCGCCCACACGGAGCTCAGGTTTGGCGAAGCGTTTGACAGGACAGCGAGGTGCACACTATAGCCCAGAACTGAGGTTGAATGGAACTCAAAGACCCAACAGAATTCAGAGAGGGTAATCTCAGTACTAGTTTTGATTCAAGGACTTTCGGATTGAGAATTGGGTTGTGGCTATGGCAGTGCATATGAGCTGAACAAAAGGAAAAAAGTGGTAGCGAACGTGGGATCATGCGAGCATATCAATCTATCGCCGAGGTCGTACCATCTGCTTGTTGCCCTGGCAATGATCTCGATCCACCACGTGGAAGAAGTCAGCCTTGGCCAACGGTCAGCGTCGAGTTGCCTGAAAGCATTCAAGATGACTGCATGGGCCACCATAGGGCAGGACGGGGCATGGAAGTAAGCCGCCACCATAGGGTGCAGAAACAACAGTCGGTGCCAAACACACCAGGTCGACCATCCGATTAATTGACAGTTTGAGCGTAAGAATTCCAGATTGATCAAGTTTCCCTATGTTCCCATGCCCGGTTTTTCTTATCGCACACGCTTTGCAATGGATCCCCGAGCCAATGCTTATGTTGTTTCCCAGGAAATGGATATACATATCTGAATGTCCATGTGGGCATCTCCCGGCTACTCTAATGCTTACGGGCTTCCTGCACCCTCTGGTGGGTCTTGGAACGAAGGCAATTGGATCCAAGGTCGATGGACTGGGTAGGGATCAATGCCAAGCTTTCCCAGCTGCTCGGTGTCGGGTCGAGGATCAATAGGCTCGTCATACGGAAGTACCGTGCTCCAGGTACAGACTTGTGTCAAGTTCCATGGCAACGTGGTATCGTCTTTGCCAAGAATGACTGACTGTATTCCGTAAGCCTTCTAGAAGGACTGCGTATCGCTGTCAAGCGCATGTGCTGTGGCTTTGCTTGGTAAACATCTTGGCGTCTGCTGACAAACATATGGATGTTTGATGAATTCCGTCTTGGAGCATTCTCTTGATTCGGCGAATAGCACGTGATCAATCAAGTAGCCCTGGAGGCTGGCAGTCCTCCACTAACGTTTAACTAAGTGTTCTGCCGAGGTTGGAGTGTTGGCAAGTACTTCCGTAAGGTACGGAATAATCAACAACCGGACATGGAATCGGCCCCACTCCACAGTTATGCGCAGTAAACAACTACCGTACCAGCATGAAGGTGAAGGTGAATTGTGCAGAGTATCGGTGAGCAAGAATAATAATAATCACGTTAGGCAGATGCACGGGAGTCAACAGTCGTTCCAGTCGCACGACCGGACGCGAAGCAACGGAACAGGATGCCGAATCATGCGATGTTACCTTGGCAGATAGAATAGTTCTAAGGTAGTTATGCAAGCCACGCTACGAAGTACTGGGCTCTGCACTTCCGTACACTGCAGTAGGTAAGGCAACAAACACACTGTACGGTCAAGAGTGTGGAGGTTCCAGGTAGAAGGATTGCGCACGGCAGCCCTACTGTGCTTTTTGAATCTTGAGATGCGCACGTTGCGAGGCTGAGCATACATGCTGTCTGTACTCATCCCCCCCCCCAATGCAGGCTGCAGCGTCGCCCAACGGCTTTGCGATTGGCAATTCGCGAAAATGACCCAGATTGGGATGCCTTGGTGCGACCGAATACTTTACAAGCCATGAATGAACTCGCAATCATAATAATAGTATCAATGATGATGAGTGATGACAGTTATCGTTAGTGTGCTCCTGTACCGTTGTTATTACATAGAATACCCACAACCATCCAAAGAAATGGTGTTGTTCGAAGTGTTGACAAATCAAACGCAGATTGCAAACCAACCATGATGTCGTGACCGTGGATGTGAACAGTCATGGAGGGAGGGGATTTCTCCCGCTTTATCACCGTGGGATTGATTTCAGGGCATCTGAGCAACGGGGGTGATGTGCCTGATGTCTAATCAATCATCTCGGTTCAACCAAGGCAGCAGCAGTCGCCCCGTCCCTGCTGATACACGCGCGTGGACGAGGGGCGTACGTCGAATCCCAAGTCCTGCGCCCACACTCTGTAAGCTGCCAGTGTTTCGTAATTACGTGTCAACTTGGCAGTGTCGAGATCATCAGTCCCTGTATGGTTGGCATTGCGAGAACAGGCAAACGTACGGAGGGATACGTTTGGCCCTTGGGTGACTCGCTCGTAGAACCTTATTTAGGCCCGGAATCATTCACAAAGTCTGACCGCTCCGTTGCGCGCAATGATAATCTTGAACCAGAAAGACGGACCCCTGGTCGGCTCGGAAGGACATACGGACATAGTTCTATCATCAAATGCCAAAAAGTTCGTGCGGGCTAACCATTGATTCGTCATGCCCGACCCTTACTCATTGCCAATAAACAGTCGGACATCATACATCCGACGGAATTACGGTATCTACTTCGGACTGCTTACTTTGCACTTCAGGAATCAGGATCAATGAAACGGAAACATAAAGCCTCAGCAATTCCCACAACAAGGCCTACCATTTCCGAAACAACCCAACACAACAAAGCAACACTCTTCCACAGTCATCCAGCACCTCAAAGCATCTTTATTATCAAACAACATACCACTGCTTTCGCAACTTGACATTCGGCCCCGCCAACGTTGCCTATCTTAGTGCTACTGCCTGGACTACAAATCAGGCATCTGAACTCAACCCACAATACATCTACAAAGATGCCTTCCAACCTTCGATATTCGCAATCTCCTTTCGCACAACAAGCAACAGTGGTATCAAGACCCACCTCACCATTGTCGGCGAAAAAACCGAAGATGAGCCTTACGCAAACTTACTACCTCGCCCACACCGCCCGAGGCAAGCTCTCGAAAGAGGCTGCCCGGGCGGACCACCAGCTCCGTCTTCTTGTCGGCCACGCTAACCTCCTCGACGGCTTGATGCTCGACCTTGCTGACGCCGAGCGCGAACAAGAGAGCTGGTTCAACCAAACCGTCAAGGGCGCCGCCAAGGCATCCGAAGAGCCCAAGCACATCCAATGGGTCGACACAATACCAGAGGAAGCGGTCGAAGACATGGACGAGGAGGACTGGGACGCAGAGGCTTCTGACAACGAATCCTCAGACTCGTCGGACGACGAGGACTCTGAATACGTCCCGGCAATTCCTGCCCGCCGCATACCGCAACAATCGACCACGATTACAACAACCGAGATCTACGAAGATGAGATGGACGAGGATGAGGATTACGATGAGGATCTAGCTCTTACCCGAACATCATCAGCACATCCACCAGAGCTTCTCCACGAGTCGGACTCCGAATCGGATGACGAGTCAATGCCTCCGTCACCACCACAATCGGAAATCCCGCTCGACGCTTTCTCACAGAAGCAACGACAAGCTATCGCTACAACCTCATTTTACGAATCAATGCCGGTAAATCCAAATACCGCTCCAGCATCATTACCCGAGTCGGAACAAGCTTCCTTCTTCGACGAGGGCTTCTACCTCCCACAACGACAACAGGCAGCCATGGCCTACTGAGGGATAGAGGGACCTACTACGACTTTGATGAATGCATGGATTTACAAAAGCGAGGTTTAGCATGGTGTTTGGAAGATACCCAGCAAGCGCTGTCACCTATTTCTTTTTTGGTGTATCAGGGTCCTAGGAGAGGACACATCCCACTCAATTGGAGAGCTTGGAGCAGTATCATAGCTATTCTCCCTAGCCTTAGGAGCTGAGGTCGAGACTGTTCTTACCGAACAATAACCAAAAAAGTTGCTATTCACAAGTTACCCGCATCCAGCATTCAAGTGATTCATTCATCTCGCTCTAACAAAGAACGCATATGTTTGACTCACAATCTAGGCCCACAGCATTAATCACAGTTCCGTCATAAAACATCTTGTGCATCAATGATTCATCGCACCCCCCTGCTGATTGATCGGGCTTTAGAGCGCATTACGGCCGAACACGCGGAGAATGCGGCTCGGTGTTCTGAGATGCCCGCAAGCCGTGCCAAGAGCCCGAACAGCTAAGCTAGCAACTGTGATACCTCACGTGACATGCCAACCGTCCGGCAGTTCAAATCATGGTCAATGCTGTCATTACACTCTACATGGTGAAATAGCGAGTTGCCCGGGAGGAAGAGCCGTTCCTTGATGTGACATGAATTTGAGTTCCGTTACTTGACGTCCAAGACCCTACACGTACGTGTCGGTTGACAATGTTAAATTCGTATGACGCGTTTCCATTGTGAGAGCCGACAAATCCGAGTGGGCAGCAAACATTGGATCTTCACCCGATGACTCGCTACCTGTGGCATCTAACCACGATGTTTGCTTTCACACTATAACAGCAAACCCCTGCAACCAGCAGCAGTCATTCAGTCAGTCCGTGACACTGCCTTACTCACGGCAAACCTCTCCAGCGCGTCTTCCATGTGGATATGTCGCAGTCTCCATCTCCCACATCAACCCCCCCTCCTACCACACTGGCTCCTGGCGTCGTAAATCTTTCGGCGTTGACTGGAGTTGGCCCGAATGGAACAGAAGCAAAGATACCTCTTCTCCGTCCCAAATTAGCCTTCGCTGGCACTTCCGGCTCAGATGGAAGACGTCCTTCGGTCCAATTCGCAGCGCGTAGTAGCGATAGGAGCTCACGGACCGCAAGTCCTAGACCATGTCCACCGAGGAGTCAGAAGAAACGGTCGTCTCCTCCACCGCCTTTGTAAGTCACGAGATGCATTATCATCAGTGCTTCCCACACCGCATACCATCTCCCTGCGCGGCAGACCAAAGCAATCTCGTGTAATCAGATACTCGCTTAGCACACCGCTAGGATAGATCCGCGGCTAGAAGATCCCCATCTTACCTACCTATCCTTATCTCTCGGGAAAAGAAGGGATCAACAGGTCCCTCAACAACACCATCCTTCCACTCACCGCTTACTGATCACTTACTTTGTAGGAACTACGAGAGTCGAGTATCCTTTGATACCTTTGACAATCGCGATGCTACTGACTATTCCATCACGCTGTCGTCCAAGCACAAGGACTATGCTTACACAAACCATTCACGCACGTTCTTATGTGGAACAGATCAGAACGACTACTCGGAATTCGCATTGGAATGGCTGATAGATGAGCTAGTGGAAGATGGAGACGAAATTGTGTGCCTACGAGTTGTCGACCCAGGCAGTAAGATCAATAGCGATGCTAGCGTTCAGCAAGGTAAATACAAGTCAGAGGCCCATGAATTGCTCGAGCAAATAAAGGCAAAGAACAAAGATGATGAGAAGAGTATCAACCTGATTTTGGAGTATGCCGTTGGCAAAGTTCCGGAAACTATTCAGCGAATGGTATGCCACTCTTATTTAGACTGCTCGACTTTTGGATAATCGAACGCTTCGCTAACGCGAACTCTTTAGATTACTATATACGCGCCTGCTTGTCTGATTGTCGGTACACGAGGTCGGTCACTTGGTGGCCTCCAAAGCCTTCTGCCCGGCTCCGTTTCCAAATACTGTCTACAAAATTCTCCAGTTCCAGTAGTCGTCGTTCGTCCATCAGCCAAGCGCGAGAAGAAAAAACGAAAGCGCCTTGCAGATCCAAATAGGAAAAGTTACATGGGCATCATGAAGGAAAGCGGCGCCAGTGGAAGTCAAGTCTTGAACAAGGATGAGATGGACAAGCTGGTCGGGCACTCTGGGGGGAAGGCTAGTGAGCATGAAGCCCTAGCTGTGGCAGAAGCTATCGGCTTGCCGGGGAACTTGGGTGCTTTCGCTGCCTATAGAAAAGAGAGAAACCTTAGCAAGGACGAAGATGGTGAACCGTTGTCGAGGGTTACAAGCGCAAGAAGTGACTACACGAGTGAGCCGGAAACTCCAAGTCCGACGGGATACCTAACCCCCGATCCGCCTCTTCCCGGAGAAATGAGAAGTCCCAATTTTGAGCGCCTGGAGAGTCCCGCGATGAGTGAGGAGGAAGATGCGGCAGTTGAAGAGGCTGGCGAAGAGGAAGAACTGACCAATAGGGGACCTGGGGATCTAGCAGGGAACGGTACCTTGGAAGGAAAACTCAAAGACCTATCATTCGAGGGAAATAGAGCAGACGATACTTGAGAAGGCTGCCCAGGTGGGCCATTGCATGAATGGGCATATATTTGGTCCGTAGGAGCAAAGACGAGTCATAGTGATCAAAAGGAAGTAGTTTTGACATGACACAATTCCCCAAAACAGGTACTATGCCGGCTTTTACTACCAAAACCCATTCAAATGATTTCTGACTACATGATCGTGATTACACTAGCCCTAAATTCGCATTGTAGATCAGGCCTGTAAACTTTCCTCACCTCTTACGAATTTTGCCACACCAACAAGAATGACTTCCGGTGCCCAAGGAAAATGAGACGCAGCGGGAAAAGTTAAAGAAAGTAAGAGAATGTCAGGATTGCAGACCTGATGTCGCGCAAACGCCCATTCGACACAGCAAGAATTACCCTCGTCGATGAACTCCGCAGACTGCGATGAATGCAGGCCTGGGCGAGGGGCACAAGGCCTTACAGCCATTGCATTTTCTTCCCTCCCATTCTTTGTCACTTTCCTCTTCGTGTCGACCATCGTACTTCAGAAAATCTTCCCAATTCTCTCCGGCGATGGCCAGCTCAAAAGCCATGAACACCGCCCCGCGCCGAAGAGCTTCAATAAGCCGCCAGCAAGACTTAGCTTCAAGCGCCTGTCAGCATTGGCCTTTTCTTCAACTATCGCGCTGGCTGCAGTACTCGCTGAATTGATACTATGCGACATTTCGAATACAATCAACCCCGTCGCTCGCGGAGTAGCCCTCCATATTACAGTCACGCTGCTCCTCTTCTTCCTGATAATTGCAATCCCCTTTCTGGAAATCCACTCCACCATTTCAGCCGCCGGATATGAATACACCGGGAGTGGCAAAGGATGCCTCCGCTTGGCATGGATATTGCAAGCACTCGGCTTCACAGCATGGCTCCTTGGGTTCTGGTGGAGTGGAGAATGGCTCCTGAACCGGCGCAACCTTGACCAAAACCCCTCACCCCAGCAATCCCTCACCCAATCCTGCCTCGAGCGCGTTGGTGTCATCGGCATCTCCTTCATGTCCCTCCTCTCCGGCTTCGCCTCCATCAGCTCCCCTTGGCAAACCTTTGGTACCCGCCCCAAACCCGTCACCGAAGCAGACCTTGCCCGCAAAGAAGCCGGCCTCCAAGCCACGCACGACATGCTCTCCGCCAAAGGCTCTCGCCTGCGCGCCCTCGAGCGCAAAATATCCGACGCGCCTCAAGAAGGCTTCTTCCAAAAAGCCATCGGCACCATCCGCGGCAACGTTGACCACACCGAGCGCAAATCGCTTGAGCTCGAAGTCGCCGGCCTTGAAACCATGGCCCTCTCTCTCTCAAACTCACATTCCCTCCTCCAGTCCCGTCTGCACCAGCAAAACCGCTCCAAAACCGCAACCGGCCGCCTCCTGCTCCTCGCCTCCTACCTCTTCTCCCTCTTCTGTCTCTACCGCATCCTCACCACCCTCCTCACCTCCGCCCGCCGCTTCCTCTCCTTCTACTCCTCCTCCCCCCATCTCACCCCCAACGACCCAATCAACCACACCCTCGCCCTCCTAACCGCCCACCTCTCCCCCAACCTCGACCGCGCCCTCTGGGCCCGCCAAATCTCCTTCCTCCTCTCCGGCATCATCCTGCTCGCCTCCTTCAGCTCCGTCATGCAGACCTTCCGCCTCTTCGCCAAATTCACCCCCAGCTTGCTGCGAGCCGTGCAGGCGAACCTCGCGCTCCTGGTCGCGCAGGTCTGCGCCGTCTATGTTATCGGCGCGGCGTTGATGCTCCGGGGCATCGTGGCGGGACAGGCGGTTGGGGAGGGGTTGCGGGGGTTGGGGGGCGGGGATATGGGGTGGGTGGATGGGTGGTTTGAGGTGTGGTTTTTGGGTGGGGTTGGGGTTACTGTGGTGGGGATTTGGGTTGGCGGGAAGCTGGGCGGTGGGGACGAATGGGAGGATGAGGATTTGGAGGGGGGGAAGAGGTCATGAGTAGGGGGTGTTGTGCTGGGCTGGGCTGGGAAAGGGTGGTGGCGAAATGGAGTTTTGGCGGTGGTTTAGAGGGGGAGTTTTATATGTGATGTTTGCTGGTAGTATTGCTACGGGTGGGAGCTGGAATGCGTGGCTCAGAGAGCGATACAGCATCATCGGAATAGAGGTAGCAAGCAAGATACGTATCGCTCGCTGTCTAGACCTCGCACACAATCACAACCCCCCGTTTGCCTTTCCCTTTTCTTCTTCTCCTTCTCCTCCTCCTCCTTCTCCTTCTCCTCCTGCTCCTTCTCCTCCTTCTCCTTCTCCTTCTCCTCCTTCTCCTTCTTCTTCTCCTGGATGGAACGAAGGAAGAATAAAGACTTGACGGTCTTTTGGGCGGGATAGTGTGATGGATGGATACCTCGCAGGCTCGCTCGGTGATATATATAGATATGCTTGGATCGACTTTGAAGGATCACCGCACTTTCCCATCCTCCTGGCCTCGCTCGCTCGGAAGATCCGGCGCCGAACTCGACGCCCCTGCTCCCCCAGCTTATTCTCCCTCCTCCCTCCTCCCTCCCCCAGCCAATTCTTCCCATCACCCTCAAATCAACTTCAGCTCCCACCCCGCCCCGCCTTCCTCCCCCCTGCCCCCGAAAACGCCCCCGAAATCCACTCCCTCCCCCACCGGCCTCTCACCCCTCCTCGGCGCACTCGGGCTCGCCACCCTCCGCCTCCGCTCCTGCCCTGCCTTGCTTGGAAACGTCGGAAACATCGCCCTGCTCTTCGGCTTGGGATCCTCCTTGAAATACGCATGAGCCAGCACGGCGGACGCCGTGGGGCGGTCGGAGGGGTTTAGAGAGAGGAGAGAGGTCAGTAGGGTGGTGCCGGCGAGGGTGAGGAAGGGGAATTTGGCGCGGATGACGGTGCCGGTGGTGCGCGGGGTTGGGGGCGGGAGGCGGAGGGATTTGGCGTTGGGGAGGCGTTTGAAACCCGGCCAGGTGGTCGGGGTGGGGATGCCGGTGAGTTCGAAGATCTGCAGGGGCGTTAGTGGAAATGTGGGGAGGTTTTTGGGAAAGGAGGGCCGGGGAGATGGGTGGTTACCTTTGAGAGCTGGTCGACTTCGTTTTTGCCTTGGAGTAAGGGCTCTTTGGTTAGGAGTTCGCCGAAGATGCAGCCGACGCTCCACATGTCGACGTCGGCGCCGTATTTCTCGGCGCCTAGGAGGAGTTCGGGGGCGCGGTACCATAATGTGACGACTAATTGCGTGAGCTTCGGGGGCGGATCGCCGTAGTATCGTGCCATGCCGAAGTCGGCGACTTTCATCTGGCCTCTGTTGTTCATCAGTAGGTTTGATGTTTTCAGGTCTCGGTGCAGTATCCAGTTGCTGTGCAGGTACTCGACGGCGGAGGTGAGTTGGAGCAGCAAGGTCTTGATCTCTGAGGGGAGGAAGGGCTCGGCCATGTCTTCTTGCAGGGTTTTGAGGTCGTGTTCGAGGAAATCCATGACTAGGAATACACTGGTCTTGAAGATCAGCTTCGGGGTTGGGGTTATATAGGCACAAAGGCCGGAGCTTCGATGAACTTACTCGTCCATGCTATCACCCATGACCACCTCTCGTAGAGCGACAATGTTGGGATGTTTTGAAGCCATGAGCGTTTGGATTTCTCGTAGCCCAGTAACGGGAAAGCCGTCGTTTGCATTGTCCATCTTCAGCTTTTTCAGAGCCACAATCTCCCCTGTGGCCGTCTCTTTCGCCCGTGATACCCATCCGTAGGAGCCTTCCTCGATATGGTTCAGCTTCTCAAAGTTATCCACGTGCCGGCAGGGTCCCCATTCTGGTGCTGGGAACCGCAGGAGCTTGGGTGGGGGAAGCTCTTTCGCCGGAGCGTCATGTTCTGGGGATATTCTTCTCCTTTTCGATGGGCGCTCAGTCTCGCCGTTGACAGCTTCTTGATTACCTGTGGCTACATCTGTGGGCGCCCCTTGCTGAAGGCAGTCTTTTTCCCGCGGTGCTTCGGCTGCTTCCAGCTTCGGCTGTTTTTCTGCCTTTGCCCGCTTCTTGTCCTCTTTCTCGCGCTTGCGCTGTGCTTTCACAGTGGCATCTTCTTCATCGTCCGCCCATCGTGACTTTGCCAGGCTTGTCATGTTAGGAGGTGGTTTAGAAATGCCGTTGCAGTTGCGGCAAGCTGGGGGTTGAGAACCGCAGCTCTGGACCTCGTCATGTCACCATCATCATGACAAGCTTTATCCCGTCTCGGTCTCCTCGACACCCAATGCCTTGTAAGCTGCAATGATTCTTCGACTGATAACAGTATGAGTGTCGTGGCAGGAAGAGCGCTCTTCAAGTGCTCACGACCATTGGTATGCAAAAGTCCAGGATGGAAGCTGTCAACTACTATCAGATGGTCAACAGTACCAGCTCGGCAGTGGTCAACACCATTGGCCAAAACCATAGCCCAGGCCATTGCTGTATGTTTGGATTCCGTGCCTCAACCGAAGTTATCTAACAATTGATCTAGGCCACGGGCCCCATCTCCATAGCAGCTTACATGCGGCAATGCCTCACATCACCTGATGGCGGTTACTATACAACGCACAGCCAAGGTAAGGATCAATTCGGTCAGAAGGGAGATTTCATAACCTCGCCCGAGATATCTCAAATATTCGGTGAGCTGCTAGGGATATGGCTCGTAGCGGAATGGATGGCGCAGGGGAAGATCAGCAGTGGGGTGGAAATTATAGAAGTTGGGCCAGGTCGTGGAACACTGATGGATGACATGCTACGGGTATGGTATGGGAGTTGTGAGCGAGCGTCGTTACTACAGTGCTGATAGGCCGTGCAGACCCTTAGCAAGTTCAAATCTCTAGCTTCAAGCATTGAGTCAATATACCTCGTCGAAGCCAGCCCAGCGCTACGCAATACCCAGAAGCAACTTCTTTGTGGAGACGCGCCCTTCGAAGATGTAGACATAGGGTCTAGAAGTACAAGCAAGTACTCGAACCTTCCTATAACATGGTGCGAGGACATCAGATTTGTTCCCAACAGTAAAGAGCCATTTGCTCCCTTTTTAATCCAAATCTTCTCTAACCGACCTCTAGATCCCTCTAAAACCCCCTTCATATTCGCTCACGAATTCTTTGACGCTCTCCCCATCCATACCTTCCAATCCGCCGCCCCAAACCCTGCTCAGTCTGCCACCATAAACACCCCAACAGGTCCTCTTCCCCTTTCCCAACCAACGGCGGCATCCAAATCCCCCCAATGGCGCGAACTAGTCGTCACGCCCGCGCCCCTTCCGTTCACCACCTCTTACCCAGCCAAGAAAGAACCCCAACCCGACTTCCAACTCTCCGTCGCCAGTGCCTCCAATCCGCAATCCCTCGTCCTCCCCAACATTTCTCCTCGCTACAAAGCCCTCCTTCTGGCCCCCGGCTCCGTCATTGAAATATCCCCCGAATCCCATTCCTACGCCGCCGACTTTGCTCGCCGCATCGGTGGCTACCCCATCCCCACTCATAAGCCATCCTCAGCACATCCCCCCACAGCAAGCCCCCAACACCCTACCAGTAGCACCACCACAACAGCAACAACCAAACCCCGCCCCTCCGGCGCAGCCCTAATCCTCGACTACGGCCCCTCCTCCACCATCCCAACATCCACCCTCCGCGGCATACGCTCACACCACCTCGTCTCCCCCTTCTCCTCCCCAGGCCTCGTTGACATCTCCGCCGACGTCGATTTCACCGCTCTCGCCGAAGCGGCCCTAAACGCTAGCCCAAAGGTCGAAGCGCACGGCCCTGTGGAGCAGGGGAGTTGGTTGGAGGCGATGGGGGTGAGGGAGAGGGGGGAGATGATCTGTAAGGGGTTAGATGAGGGAGGGAGGGAGAGGGTGCGGAGGGCGGTGGAGAGATTGGTGGAGAGGGGAGGTGGGGGGATGGGGAGGGTGTATAAGGTTTTGGCGATTTTGCCCGAGGGAGGGGGGAGAAGGCCGGTGGGGTTTGGGGGGGATGTGGGATAGGGGGGTGGGAGATCTGGGTTTGGTTGATTGTGGGGCGTGTATAGGTGAAAGAGGTATAGAGAAAGTGTAACTATTGAAAGAACATTATGGATGATGCACACCAAGATTAGGTGTGAATCCCCAAAATAACTAATAATCATCAATCTTATCCACTGTTCCATCCACTGCTCTACCCACTGCTCCACCCATTGCTACATGTATGCCTTACTCACTGTTCCGCTCACTGCTTCATCTACTGCTCCATATACGCCCTACTTACTGCTCCACCCATTGCTCCAATCAATGTTCCATCCAGTGCTCCATCCAGTACCCTACCCACTACTTCAACAAGAAAACAAATACACGCAACCAAAGGAAAAGCATTAACATTACGTGACTAGTAGCACTAAAGACATACGATCAATTAGGAAGTTGTTTGCTAGGTGGTGCAGAGTAGTTCTGGATTTTCTGTCGATTGTTACAAGCTGTCTGCTAAGATGTTGGTGCACTGCTTTTGTACTGCTCGCTGCTACCCAAGAGCTTAGATGACGCCCAGCCTTACACAAAAAATCAGCTGATGTTTGCTCGTATTTGACCATGCTTACCCAGACTTGGTTTCGAAACCCTTCTCGTGGCGATAATTAATTTGCTGAGCCAAAAAGAGTTAAAACCCCGTAAAAAAGGATGTCAGACTGGCTCGGGCCGCGATTCGAACTAAAGCTAAATCAGATCCTGAATTATGGTGACAAAGGATAAATAAATTTACCGCGGGGCCTCTCGCAAGCAGGTCTTAGGGTTTAGCCCTAAGCGAGAATCATACCACTAGACCACTCGAGCTTTTTAAAAACTGATTTTATTTCAATTAATATACCTTAAATCTTGGGTTGAGTCCATCACGCTGAGACCCTTGTTCCTCCTTCATTGGTATAGCGAACCTTTTTCATTCCAACATGATACCTAGTGCTGAGCGCGAGCCAGCAAGTGCTAGCCTCGGCCACCTAAAGCTTGCAATTGCAAACGAAAACGGCAGTTATCAATCCTAAGTTTAAGGTGTATAGAGTAGACAGTATGACCCCCCTATGATGATATCCCGCAATACAATAACCCCCTTTGCAACGATATACTCTCCGAGACCAAGAGGGATTAATTTGTATGGTATGCCCGCCTTCAACATAATGATGTTCTCCTGGTAACGATGTGGCAGGTGGGAATCTGGATATCGTTATAGCTATGCCTTGCAGTAATATATATTAAATGGTTAAAGTAATCTCAAAGCAATTTCTTATTTTTGATTAGTTACTTCACTCTGTTATCTTTCTCTCCCCTTGTCACTACTCATATTCTCATCGTTCTTTTTCCTCCCTCCCAATCTGCTGCTCTATTCTCACTGTTTTGATTAAGATATAGTCGTTATTTAGCGCGGCCTTCATGTCATATCAACAGCGGCTGAAGAAGCAAAATTAAGTATCGAGGTCAAGGAAATTTGTTTGGTGATAGTGCGCTGATTGAAACTTTATTTGAAGAGAGAATGAAGACAGGAGGAAGAGAAAAAGGATTAAAGGAAGAAACAAAATTTGACCTTGATATATGATGTGCGAACAAAGGCTCAGTTTCCCTAGGATTTAACACTTATCCAGGAGTGGGATCCCTCGTCAATGGGGCATATCGTTCGATTCACAGATTGTATGCAGCACATATGGCCGAGTAGCGGATTTCCAGAGTTATCTCACCACACACACATCCTCAAATCTCAACGTGAATCGTCTCAGCAAGCCTTTGAAACCGTGCATTGAGAGCTTCATATCTCTCTTCCCCTAAAATAACATCGTCCCCAGTCCACTTCCCTTCTGAGACCGCGCCAACCGTCACCGCATTGAACTCCCAGAATTTTCCATTCCGTTCCGTTTCTCAAATCGTAACCGTCAATCCTCCCGCACCGCCTCAAATTCCCAGTATATCCATCTCATAATGTCTCAAAACGCCATCGCTATGCTGTTGGGGGGTATAGATGAGGTAAAGCCGAAAGAAATCTATATTCGAGCCGAAACCAACATTTTCCGCGCATTCATAAAATCCTCCGTGGCCATTTCAGATACCATACCATTTAGAATCCTTCAAGTCAGAGGTTTGGAGAAAGGACAAGGGATTGTCTTCCCCGGCCTGCCTAAATCGTCTGTTTCCGGATCATACAGACATTTTTCTTCACAGTCTGATTGCTGTGGTCGCTTATTCGCCATCGTCATCGTCCTCATCATCAAGCACGATATGTCTCATAACACTCTTATCGAATAAATCGAGTATAAACCTGCGGACCGGCAAACGGAAGGTATGGCTCTCTAGAATGGCCATGACCTTGCGGAAGAGGCGGACTGAGGCGAAATGCTCCGGGGCTTTGGATTTAATATTGTAAAGATCACCCGCCGCTTTCTTCGTCAGAACTGTGTTGCCGAGATCGATGGCTAGGCTTAAGATGCGGGCTTGGATGGGATCGACGGTTGTGCTTGAGTTTGTAGTGCGTCTTCCTGTTACGCGAGGAGGGGCTTCGTGGGATGAGGTGTTGCGAAGATCGATCTGTGCTAGATGTCAGCATTGTGATATCAGATTGTCTCGATATCATGCTTGGCTCACCGAAAACAGAAGGTTCAAATCAGGGGGCAAACTATAGCCCAGTGAACGGCCCATACTATCACTTGCAGCGTTCCAGCCATGCTCAGCTAATATCTCCATTCCGTGTAGGCTTCGAGAGATTAGACCTAGAACAAAGAATGCAGTGCCTCTCATCGTCATGACCTCGGAATTCGTTGCTATTCGTACTATCCATGATACAACGTCCGAGTCTTCGAGGAATGGTGCCCCCAATTCCATGGATCCTACGTTGCCAACAGCCCAGAGACAGCCTTTCACCTTCAGCATGGTTTCGGGATCTTCGTGCTCGGACCAAGAGTCCTGAATGATGGACACGAATTCCTTGAAATGCCCGGACTCTCTCAGAAGCTTACACCCTTCTACGGTTCGGGTGAGTTCTCGGTAGAAATGAGGAGGCACAAGCCCATAATCTTGGGACTTCATGGGCTCTTCCGTACTAGACTTGGGGCGTTCTTGCTGCACTGAAACTGCTCGGGAGAGCGAAGCCTCCACCAAAGTCACATAACTATCGTTGCGTCCAAGGAACCAGTCATCCATCTCTTGCGTAATATAGTCAAGACCATCAAGGTATTGATATCCTAACGATGTGGACAAGAATCGAAGTAGCAAAGGTGCACCAATTTCGCCGAGATGATCCAATGCTGGGCGACACCTTACCACGTATTCCAGATAGGCCTTCCGGTTACATGCCTCTTCCAATATCTGCACTGCTACCTCGCAAACTTCTACCTCAGGATCGTACAATTGCGTCACTAAGAGACGGATTGCCCACTCGCTATGTCCTGGTTTAGATCCTCGACCGTCATCACTGTTTGTCGCGTACTTCCGAAGAAGCTTGGTAGCGTAGATACGGATATTTTTAGGGCAAGCTGTGAGTGCTTTCGACAACATCACTCGGAGATGACTGTCCAGTGTAAAGTCCATGTTACCCAAAAGAGCTTGAACAAGATCATCACGCCCGCTTAGATCCATAATGTGATAGAACATGTTGATCATGCGCCAACGCTCGATCATATGGAGTCCTCTAAGGTCGCTACTTAAAGCACCCAGAAGTGCGAAATAACCTCCACATAAAGTCTCGGCAACCCGATGATAGGAGAAGAGAGGTGTGGCTGATGTCAAACCACTCATCCTATCAAGCTGAGCTAGACACTCAGCCAGCTGTCTCAAAAGCTTACTTTCTGAAAGGTATACAATTCCCTCCTGATTTTGCAACAAAGTCTTCATGAGCAAACATCCTGTGCGCACATAGCGCTGGTTAGGCTTTGTGTTCTTGACATCCGAAAACCTATACTTGAAAGGTCGGTAGAATCCAGTAAGACGCTTTAAGAATTTGGTCGTCTTGATTGCTTCTTCAAGGCGCCTTGGGTTCAACAGCGGCCCTTCAATGAGATCGTTGATAAGATCCCATTTCCATTTAAGGTAGTTGACAGTTCCAAGGACTTGGGTTTCCAGCAGGAGCGATCGAAATTGAAGGTCGTCCATATCGACGCTCAACTTACTTTTGAGGGGATCTGTTGGTCGCGGTACTGGCACTAGCTGGTGGTTGCTTATCGTATTGCCGGACTGCGTTGGCAAGGTAAGGTCGGAACGATGAAGTGTTCGATTGACGCTGTCAATCTGATAGATCATAACTGAAGCGGGTGGGTGATCCTCGGACTCTTCTAGCGGTGCGGTCCAGAGCAAATTTGGTAGGACTTGTTGGTTCGCACTGATCGTGCTGGGTAGGGATCGATTTGCGAGCTTCAGTACCTCGCTTAGAAGAAGAGTTGCCTTTCTTCTGAGTGTGAAGTCAGAAGCATCTTCAATCAAATCGGACAAAGCCTCTACCAAGCCGGAATGAACAAGTATAGCAAGCAACAACGTCGTGAAGTGATCGATTAGGCTGAACCGACTATTATCTTCCTCAAGATCAGATCTGTGGCTCTGTACCGGAGCTTCCGCTTTTAGATTAGCAACACGACCATATGTGGTCAGCCTTCGCCCAGCCAAGAACGAGGACGTCCAAGAAGGAGGCTTTATGTGTAAGACATCGAATAGGAGATCTAGAAGTAGATCTCGCGAGTAAGGCTCTGGATAGCGTAGAGATAGCAGCAAGGTTCTGATTGCTGAGAAATTATCGGTAGACAGAGTGATAAGCCCTGGCCACGTTTTCAATATTGCAGCGATCATTCTGGCACACGACTTCAGCTTCTCTTCGCCTCCGTGTACGGAAAGGGGATCAGTGAAGGGCGTGAATGCCGCTTCCAGTTCGTGTCCAGATTTTAAGTACCCTCTTTCCTGGGGTTTATCGAGCAAGTATAGAAAAGCGATGGCTAAACTTTCTGATCCATGATAAGTGCCTTCGATAAGTGCATCTGACAGAGGAGCAAGTCCTCCACCAGCTACCACCACTGAAGGGTCGCGGATGAGTATTTCCGAGACCGTCAAGAGAGCCATTGACCTAAGCCGATCCTCATGATGTTCCCCAACAGCTATGACGGTTCGGATTACCGCATTCGAAAGTTCACGTACTCCATTCTTGACGTCGAGAAAGGCTCGCACAAATTTGAGAGCCTGTTCCCGCTCAATGCTCGCCTTATTCTCCTTGACCAGGGACAAGACAACAAGATCGTCTGTATTAAGCCCTCGAATCGTCTGAAGGGATCTTCGGTCTGCAATTGCATGCCTTGTAACCCGGTACCCAGCAGCAACCACTTCTCTACTCTCACTAAGAAGCATAGTTTGAACGCGTAAGCCAAATATTGGCCAGACCAAGTCATACTTGAGAGCAGGATACCGCTTTAACAATTCCACTAGGCTGTTAGCTCGCTCAACGTAGTAGTCCGCTTGCTGGCCCTCGACCTCCAAAGCCTGAAGAATTTCCGCGAGAATGTAGGTCGGCGACTCGGATTCGAGATCAGCATTGGACGATCCATACTGCAGGTCCTCTTCGATCCTCGAAGGCGACTTTAAAGGACTTCCTTGAAATACGCCAGAGGACCGATTCCTGGGTGGAGTACTCGGTTGTTTAGCACGATCTATTTCCTCGTTAAGCTGAGATTTGAGCTCGACAATTTTACGATTTGAAGAGTTAAGCTCAGATTCGACTCTCAGCCGCTGATCTTTGGTCTGTTTCGCATTCTTGGACACTAGAGCTTCAAGCAGGTTTTCTGAGCCTATTCTGATCTTGATCTCTTTATTGATCTTATCCCGGAGCTCAATCTGTCTTCGTTCGGAAGTTGCTGCGTCATCCGCACGTACATAGTCTCCAGACACAAAGGCCCCAGAGTCCAATCTTGGAGTTGCACCTCTTGAGAAAGCCACCGTCTTGAGGTCAGAGCTGAAACTACCAGGTGGTGGCCCTGAGGGTACCAGCGAAGCTCCTCTCGGACCAAAAGCAGCTGCATTGGAGAGTGATCGACCGTCTCGCCCCTCTTTCGAAGGGAGCTGTAAACCAACTTTTAAACCATACGTATCACCTCCATCCTGATTTGACATGGATCGCCCGTGTCGAAACAGAGTGTTCTGCGTGGGTGTCCCAGGGCCACTTCCATTTATTGAGTTCATTGCCTCCCATCTACCGCGACGCGACTAAACCCCGGCCTAGCTCTGATGAACCCACTTCATCTGGGACAGCCATTGGTGTACCATAGAGCGAGCGTGGTCTGGGGGTGTGATCTATGCGGTAGAAGCATCTGATGTGAGTGTGCAATTTCCGCGTCGCTAGGTCCGGTTCCTTGGGCGCAAGTTGAAGGTTAGAGGCTAGCTTGATCTTTCAAGATTTTTACGAACTTTCATGCAGATCAAGAAATTCGTTGGCTGATATGGAACTTCCCGAATGCAAGTTGTCGATGTCTAGATACCCCAGAATCTCGTAGGGCAGGCTGCTCGGCCGCTACTGTAGGCTCGCTCAATCCAGCTCACACCTTGTGAGTTTCACCACGGTCACAGCTTTACAGACTACATTCAATGCTCCACCCAAATGTATATAGCAGGGCGTTCTACGCCGAGCTTAATCAGTGCATCTTTGCTTTTTCGCCAGGACGACTTAGATTCAGGATGCACTAAAATTTCTGCATTTCTAGATCTTTTGCCAAGCCACATGAGCACCGGAGTCCGCCTACGGCCTGGCTCTCTGCGATAGGACTCAATCGGTACTTATTGGATGTTTTCCCCGAAAGGAATTGAGAATACGATCCTCAAAAGTCTTATCTAAAAGTCAGCCTGGAGGCATCTCAATTAGTCGTGCATCTCTCCCAGATAATTAACTTGTTCCTTCATTATGGCCCGTCTTTCATCTGCCCGGTATGGCAAAGACAATATTCGTGTCTGTAAAGTACATCGGGATGAAAAGGAAGGGACCCAGACTGCCGTTGAAATGACAGTCTGTGTCTTACTTGAAGGTGAAATTGATACATCGTGAGTAACATGGTGATCATCGAGTCCCGAGGAGAATCGTTTTAACGTTACGTAGCTATACCGAAGCCGATAACAGCGTCGTCGTTGCGACTGATACAATGAAGAATACAGTCTATATAATGGCAAAGCAGCATCCAGTCACGCCCCCTGAGCTCTTCGGGTCTATCGTAGCTACCCATTTCATTGAGACGTACAAGCATATCCATGCTGCTCATATCACCGTCATCACACATCGGTGGACGAGGATGACGGTAGACGGCAAGCCTCATCCGCATTCTTTCTTTCGGGACGGTGCAGAAACGAGGAACGTCGAGGCTACGGCAACCGAAGGTAAAGGAATTAATATTCGTTCCGCTATTGCAGGATTACTTGTGCTTAAAAGCACCGGCTCTGCTTTCCACGGCTTCGTTCGCAATGAGTATACCACCTTGCCAGAAGTCAATGACCGAATACTTAGCACCGAAGTCGACGCTGGTTGGGCGTGGAAAACTTTCAATGGGGTTGAGGCTGTGGCCTCTACAGCAGCGAAGTTCAACGAAGCATGGTCTGCCGCGAGGGAGATTACTTTGAAGACATTTGCCACGGATGATAGTGCTAGCGTTCAGAATACCATGTACAAGATGTGCGAGCAGATATTGACAGCCGCCCCTGGTGTTGAAGCTGTAGACTATTCGCTACCAAACAAGCATTACTTCGAGATTGGTGAGTTTTCCTCGTGCATGCCACTGAACAACAAACCCGTGCTTATATATAACAAGATTTGAGCTGGCACAAGGCTCTCAAAAACACTGGTAGGGATGCCGAAGTGTACGCACCACAATCAAACCCCAATGGTCTGATCCAATGTACTGTCACACGTGGTCAGAAGCCTGCGTAGGTAGACCTTAAGTATTACATACGTGTCTGACCATCAGACTGAATCAGAACTGCCGAGAGGGTCATGTTACTATAAGTCTGATGGTCAGTAGATCCTGGTAGACAATTCCGACACTTCTGGCCTGAGGAGGTCGCAGGAAGAACCATGAAGTTATTCAAAATCCAGAAATATGTAATTCAACTATATAGCATACCAATACACTCATTTGATGATTATGTCCATATCCCGAGTTGTGAACGCCAGTGATGCAGCCTAAACCCAGATAATGCTATATTGACTGCACCTTTACTGACTTTTTCCTAAGCTTAGGTAGTTCCGTCAGTTTTGGGCTCCCGTCTACCTTGAGTAGGTTATCCTTGTATGGATGCGCTTCTCCCTCGAACACTATTACGTCCGACCTACGTTAGCATACCAGATCTCAATACCATATGATGTTTCGCAACCGCATCCCCAAAGGGCACGGAAAACACATAACTCACCCTTCAACCTCGCCAACCTCGGATCTCTTAATCTGTTCTTCGGCAACATCCCCCTCACCGCCCTCTTCAACACCTCCCCACCCCCCCACTTTCTCACCATCTGCTCCATATTTATGCTTTTCAGCGCTCCCGGCCGCGTAGTCTGCTTATAGTATTGCTTCTGCACCATCTTCTTCCCTGTCACAAATACGTCGGTGCAGCCGGTCGCGACGACATAGTCTCCGCAGTCGGTTGAAGGGTCCCAGATGGGTTTGTGCTTGCCCATCAGGAGGACGGCGATGCGGGATGCGACGCGGCCGAGGGAGGGGGTAGTGGGCGCGGAGACAGAAACATGGTGCCATGTTCGAGAATAGGCTAGGCGTGTCTGTGAGAGGAGAGATTAGTGAGGGGAGCGATGGAGCCGATAGGAAGAGATTCGCATACTTGGCCTATGACTTGTGACATGCTGGGTTGATCTGTCACCGATGCATTGACGGAAGCTTGATACAAGCGCAGCCGAAATAAGATGACCAAAGAGTCTTCACCAGAGGTAAGTCAAGTTATTTCGTAGAATTAGCTTGAACTCTAGCGGTTGAAGACTGGTGGTAGACAGTTGATGCTTTTTTGCGTCTACAAAAGCGGAAAGCTCCGTCGGTTCGGCTAGCGGAGCGGAAGTTTGTCGATTTCAAATCGCATCGCACTGCAACCAACTACAGCTTCGATCATGAGCTTCTGGAAGACTAATCTTGAAGGTCGAGCTGTTTCGTCGTCATCTCATTCGTATCCTCCATAGAGCTCATGAACTCCATGTTCTTCAAGAGAGCAGTATCCACAACCCTTGCTGGTGCATCATTCGTCGCCATCTACTACCAAGCCCGCAACTCCGATACTTCCTCCGAAAAGAACAGAATGCTTCCTCCCTATGAAGCCAACTTTCAAGTCCCAATGCATTGCGATGCCTGCGTAAAGGACATATCAGGAGCACTTTCAGCATTGCCTGGTACCTCTCACCCTCCATATCCCCCATTCAAGCGCTGATGTTGACCTCTCCGTTCCAGGAATCCAATCAACCTCCTTCTCTCTTCCCTCTCAGATCCTCTCTATAAAAGGCAACGCTCCTCCTTCAGCCATAATAAACAAAATCCAGTTCACTGGCCGCACTGCTATTCTACGCGGTACTGGCGCCTCTGATAGTACGTGTTCCTCCTCTCCAGCACTTAGCCGTGGCCATCTTATATACCTCATGCGGCACCCCTGAAAAAATCTACAATCTAACACTGTCCCTCGAAAACAGGTGCAGCAGTCTCGATCCTTGAACTTCCTCCCACCGTGCCCCTCCCTCAAGGCGCATCCCCCGTCCGTGGCCTCGCCCGCCTAATCCAACTCTCTGAGAAACTGACTCTCCTTGATCTCACACTCTCTGGTCTCGCGCCTGGAACCTATATAGCCTCTCTCCGCTCGGCAGGAGATACTTCCCGCGGCGTACGCAGTATGGGCCAGATCTACCGGGGCGAGAAAGACGATAGGGCAGGGGAGTTAGGGTCTTTGGTAGTGGATAAAGACGGCAGGGGGGAACTGGTTGGCGAGGTGGATTGGCGTGTATGGGAGATGGTTGGAAGGGGAATCGTTGTCCAACGTAAGGCCGATGAGAGGGGAGGTGGAGATGGGACAGTGGTAGGCGTGGTAGCGAGGAGCGCAGGAGTGTGGGAGAATGAGAAGGTGGTATGTGGGTGTAGCGGGAAGACGGTATGGGAGGAGAGGGAGGAAATGGTTCGGAAGGGGATGTTGTAGGGTCGCGTGGACCACGAATGGCAACTTCTATTATGTATAAAGAAACGACCAATTTCGTATATTTAGCTCGCCTACATTGCAAGGAAAGTGCAGAATGCGAGGGATGACAGTCGGTTGGCACCAGTAAGGGCGAAGCAGTACCACTACATCGATACATACACCACTCAGATGCTTACCAAGGTGCACCTTTTAGTTCTTCCATTAAGATTGAGCGACCAGTCTTTGTGATCAAGTTCGCTAATCTATCACACGAGGAATAAAACTCTCAACATATCGTTGATTGCGAAACCTGTGCCGTTTTTTTTTGAATTTGCCGAGAGCCCCATGAAAATTAGCGAATCTTCAAAAAGTGCAAAATAAGAACCAGAGCTGTAGAATCAACTTCACTGCCCCCCCGATGCTTCATATGTAGTATATTTTATGTGGCCTATCCAATGCTTCATATGTAGTATATTCAGTGCCTCATGTGTGATCTATTCAGTGCTTCATATGCGGCCTATCCAGTGCCTCTTATGTGATCTACCCAGTGCTTCATATGTGGCCTATCCAGTGCTCCATATGTAGCCTATCCGATGCCTCATATGCGGCCTATCCAGTACCCCATATGTGACCTACCCAATGCTTCATATGTAGTATATTCAGTGCCTCATGTGTGATCTATTCAGTGCTTCATATGCGGCCTATCCAGTGCCTCTTATGTGATCTACCCAGTGCTTCATATGTGGCCTATCCAGTGCTCCATATGTGGCCTATCCGATGCCTCATATGCGGCCTATCCAGTACCCCATATGTGACCTACCCAGTGCTTCATATGTAGTATATCCGAAGCTCCATATGTGACCTACCCAGTGCTCCATGTGTAGTATATCCGATGCCTCATATGCGGCCTATCCAGTGCTTCATATGTGACCTACCTAGTGCTCCATATGTAGTATATTCAATGCTTCATACGTGATCTATTCAATGCTTCATATGCGACTCATTCAGTGCTTCATATGTGACCTACCCAGTGCTTCATATGTAGTATATTCAATGCTTCATACGTGATCTATTCAATGCTTCATATGTGACCTATCTAGTGTCTCTTATGCGACTTACTGAATAGATCGTATATACTACATATGAAGCACTGAATAGATCGAACATGAAGCACTGAATAGACTACATAAGAGACACTGAATAGGCCGCATATGAAGCATTGAATATACTACATATGAAGCACTCGATAGGTCACATACATATGAAGCACTGAATAGATCGCATAAGAGGCACTGAATATACTACATATGAGGCATCGAATATACTACACATGAAAGCATTGAATAGGTCGCATATGAAGCACTGAATATACTACATATGAAGCATTGGATATACTACATATGGAGCACTGGGTAGATCACATATGAAGCACTGGATAGGTTGCACATGAAGCACTGAGTAGACCACATATGGAGCACTGGGTAGATCACATATGAAGCACTGGGTAGGTTGCACATGAAGCACTGAGTAGACCACATATGGAGCACTGGGTAGATCACATATGAAGCATCGGATATACTACATATGAAGCACTGGATAGGTCACATAAGAGGCACTGGATAGGCCGCATATGAAGCACTGAATAGATCACACATGAGGCACTGAATATACTACATATGAAGCATTGGGTAGGTCACATATGGGGTACTGGATAGGCCGCATATGAGGCATCGGATAGGCTACATATGGAGCACTGGATAGGCCACATATGAAGCACTGGGTAGATCACATAAGAGGCACTGGATAGGCCGCATATGAAGCACTGAATAGATCACACATGAGGCACTGAATATACTACATATGAAGCATTGGGTAGGTCACATATGGGGTACTGGATAGGCCGCATATGAGGCATCGGATAGGCTACATATGGAGCACTGGATAGGCCACATATGAAGCACTGGGTAGATCACATAAGAGGCACTGGATAGGCCGCATATGAAGCACTGAATATACTACATATGGAGCACTGGATATACTACATATGGAGAACTAGGTAGGTCACATATGAAGCACTGGATATATTACATATGAAGCACTGGGTAGGTCACATATGAAGCACTGGGTAGGTCGCATATGGAGCACTGGGTAGGCCACATATGGAGCTTCGGATATACTACATATGAAGCACTGGGTAGGTCACATATGGAGCACTGAATATATCACATATGAAGCACTGGATATACCACATATAAAGCACTGGATATACTACATATGAAGCACTGAGTAGGTCACATATGGAGCATTGGATAGGTCGCATACGAAGCATCAGATATACTACATATGAAGCACTGAACGGGCCAAATATGGGGCACTGGATGGGCCACATATAGAGCACTGAATATACTACATATAAATCATTGAATATACTACATATGAAGCACTGGGGGGCCAGTGAGGTTGATTCTACAAATCTGATTTCTTATTTTGCACTTTTCGAAGATTCGCTAATTTTCATGAGCTCTCGGCAAATTCAAAAAAAACGGCACAGGTTTCGCAATCAACGATACTACAAATGGAGCACTGGATATACTACATATGAAGCACTGAGGGGGCAGTGGAGTCGATTTTACAACTCTGGTTCTTATTTTGCAGATTCGCCAATAATTTTGATGGGGCTCTCGGCAAAAAATAAAAAACGACACAGGTTTCGCAATCAACGATACTTTTCGCTTCATCAATCTGCTTCTCGAACCATCCACAACGTATAATGTAGTAGATGAACTCCACACCCTCTGATCCGATCACCTCACTGCTGTTTCTTGACTGCATTATCGTCGGAGCAGTCTCTTTTGTTTTCATGTGTCTGCTTTTGAGTTTGCTGACTGGCAATATGCTACCTATGCAGAATGATATGTACGCGACAACGAAATGTTGAAAGTGTGACCATGCTTGGTTGAATGATAATGTATATGTATCGATGTGGTGATGTGGTTGCATAGAAGGGTGGTGTACGTCTGTGAACGGTACTCTTGAAGGAAGATGTGCAACGAGGGTATCATATATCGTCCGCATGCTTCATTGAATAAACTTTAACCATCTTGACTGCTTCTCTGTTGCTTGCTCGATTCAAGCACAGCCGGCAATTCCTGCACTTCCTGTGGGAAATGTCAGCCTTTTCAAGATCTACTGTATCTTGATTTGAGATAACGGGATTATGAATCTTGAGTGCAGGTCTGGTGGACTGATACTGATGAGGTTTCAGCAACAAGGCTGCCATGAAATGACGATGGGGGCCATATCAGATCCTTTGCAAGAGGCGAAGCGGGCTGCACATCTTACCATATGAGATGTACACCATCCGCAGAGTCTTACTTTACGTGCTGCAACCTTTTCATCTTCAATACGGTTCACCCCCAAACGATAAGGTAGGTTTATTCTTAGGCGTGCCCAAGAAAGTCACAAGCGCCGGGATTTGGTGCAGTTCGCATCGTCCAATCGGTAGGGTTTATAGTTGGGACTGTGACCAGGGCGCTTTCGTCGTACACGGAGTCTAGAAGCAGGGGCACATCTTTGGACATCTGCGACGCCATGTGCTTCTGCCCAGTCAAATCCTCAAGTTTTGCTCATCTCTTCTTGGTTCATGCAAGCTTACCGACCGTACATTAGCTTCGCTTCTCCCAAGACCTCCCAAAGCGTTCTGTACGCGCTGGTTAACGCCCCTTCGTTCATTTTCCAGCCCGCTTTGGAAGAACGTCCATTGACGTTCTTTGATATATTCACATCCAACATTGCGCTTGATAGTCTGATTGATCCTGCTGTCGCTGAACCTAAAGCATCTCCTAATTTTGTATCCTTGATTTCTCTTTTGCGCGAGCTGCAGGAACAGCCGATCACAGTCGTTATATCTCTACAATTCCCCGGTAGAAGCCTGTTTCATAGATACTCCTCATTCTTCTACCCATTGCCGGGCTCGTGGCAGCTCTCGTCATTGTGTTATTGTCGCTGGAGAGTTGCAGCTACTAGGATTAATCCAACCCTGCCAAGATCCGCAACCCTTCTGGCCGAACTATAGTCGGGGGCAACGGAGTGCCGCCAATACAGCTCCCAATTGGCAAATATGTCGCTGAAGCAGGTCAGTACCTGGGATTCATGGCTCCGACCTTGGGAAATCGTGATTGACTAATCTTGGTTAAGGAAATTGAAACGTGGGTGCAGGCCCTCGGGCACTACGACAACAACGAATTCGAGGAGTCGTTGAAGACCTTTGACAATATCTCCGATACGTCTAAAATACTTTTCAACTGTGGTGTCATACATGCCACTTTGGGCGAACATGACAAGGCAGTGGGTGGACGCCATGAAGAGGCTTACGGATGAAGAGTTCTGACGAGACTCTAGGTCGAGTGCTACCAACGAGCTGTGGCCTACGACAAGTATCTCGCCGTTGCGTACTTCCAACAGGGCGTATCGAATTTCCTAGTTGGAGATTTCGAAGAGGCCCTGGTGAATTTCAACGATACGTTGAAATATCTCAGGGGGAACACTATCATCAACTACGAGCAACTGGGGTTGAAGTTCAAGCTTTTCTCTTGTGAGGTGCTCTTCAACCGAGGATTATGTTATATCTATCTCCAGCAAACGCAAGTGGGTATGGACGATATGTCATATGCAGTCAAGGAAAAGGTCACACCGGACCACGATGTTATAGATGAGGCTATTAGGGAACAGGCCGATGTTGGTATTACACTTCATTTAGTTAGAGAAGCTCTTCTAATGGTACAAAGGGGTACACCGTCTTCTCGATCCCCGTCGGAGTCGTCTACCGTCCAAACAGCGCAAAAGTCAAAAACCTCAAGACAAAAGACTACCTTGGAAAAGCCCGTTTGATAGCAGCCGCCGACCAAGGCAATACCTTCACAGGATTCGCAGGCTCCGAGAAGAAAAGAGTTTTGGCAGCTACAGACACAAGCTTAGACGACCGAGCTCCCGACAGCATCTCCTTCGCGGCCTCGAACCTCGTAAACCCCAACCTTCAAAGCCGCTCCCGCCAACAGTCCGAACCCCCAATCAACCGCAACATGTTCCCCCCAACCCCACCGCCAGACAGCGATCAGATCCGCCCGCCCCTTGTCACCGCAGCCACCGCTCCACTTTCAGAACTCCCCACCATGACCGGCCGTGCCAACTCCGTCCGTAACCCCCCTTCTCGCCCCGACCCGCTCACCCTCGACCCCAAACCCTCCATCAATAAAGAGCTTCCCCGCCTCGGCACCATCCGCACAGCCTCCGAGCCCCGTGGACCCACAAGAAAATACTCCTCCTCCACCCGCTCTCAACGCAGCGACCACGAGGGCCAGCCCCCCCGCCGCCGCCTCTTCATGGAAACCACCCCACGCCGCCCCACCTCCAACGGCGCCGAAGCAGACATCGACGAATACCCGGACGAGCTCTACGAAATGTACCACTCGCCGCCCGGAGGAGGTGGCGGCCACACCCGCTCCATCAGCCACGGCGGCCACCAACGCGCCGCCTCCCGCCCCCGCAACCGCTCGCGCTCGCGCCAGCGGCCCCCGCTCATCTCCGAGACCGAGGAAGACAGCACCGACTCGCCGCTCTCGGACTTTGAAATCCTCAACAACGCGTCCTCGCACCTCTCGCGGCCCTCGCACTCGCGCCCCCGCGGCTCCTCGCGCTCCCGCCACCACCACCAACCACAAGCCCAAGCACCGCCGGAGCTCAAAACCATCCGCGTCAAAGCGCACTCGGGCGACGACACGCGCTACATCATGATCCCGGCAAGCTCCTCGTTTGAGGATTTTGTGGACCGCGTGAGGGATAAGTTTGGCGTGCGCCAGCGGTTTAAGCTCAAGGTGAGGGATGAGGGGGATTTGATCACGATGGGGGATCAGGACGATTGGGAGATGTGTGTCGGCGGGGTGAGGAAGGAAGCCAAGGGGGAGGGGGCGGAGATGGGGAAGATGGAGGTGTGGGTTTGTGAGGTTGCTAGTTTGAGGTAAGCGGGGGTTTGTTGGGGGGGTTTGGATGATTTTATGATGGATGTTCTTTTGCGAAGTTGGGCTCGAAGGGTTTGGGGGGGGCAACCTGATGAGTGAAATGTAGTGACATGTGTTGGGATCGCAACGTCTTTCCTTCTCTCATATTTTTACATACATATATAGGGTTCTGCGATCCCTAGGTAATATCAATCCGTTTCCTACGACAAGGAGTATGCTCGTTTCGTGACGTTTGAGGCAATTGTTTTCAATGGAAATGATGGGCTTCTCCGTCCATTCGGTTCTAGTTGCAACCTCGTCCTCTTTATTCCGTACTACTCTCATAAACATCCTCGTGGCACTACCAAAGTCATGCGGCATGTCAGCTGTAGGATCATTGGTTATCAGTCTCTGATAATCTCCTCCACTCCCACTACAATCCTACCGTCGAGATACAAGCAGGATCATAGTCTCTCGCTCGTGGCCAGCTAATTCTATCTATGCATGAAACCCAAAAACAGCGTGCATTCATTCAAACCACCAAAACCCAGACTAAGGAGTCTTAGCCATCTGCTCATACTTGGGCCCCTTGCAGGTTATCATGGTCATCTTTCTGTTACCGAAACACCTAAAACGCCGCTCTTGGGTGATCGATGCGCCGGAATGTAAAATGCTCCACCAAAACACCAACCATCACACAGAAAAAACATTTGCTAGTGAGTCGCACCATTCGTCTGCAGCCCGGCCGCCGCTTGCGCCGCGAGTGCGGCGACCGTGTTCGCGTCGGCTTGGATGATTACGTTCTGGACGATCTGCTGTTCTTCGGGGTTGAGGACTTTGGTTAGCGATTCGTAGAGCTGGGGTTGGTCTTGTTGGAGCTCTTTACAAGAATTGTTGGTTAGTTATTGTCAGATGGAGGAATGCTGTAGGTGGGATCTCTGGGGATTGACTTACTTAGTAACGTTGCTTTGAACATCTGGTACGGCTCCACTTTATCTAATGGGGTTTCGAGTAGGCTTTCCTCTTCCAACTCATCGTCGTCGTCGTCGTTGGCGGCGCCGAATTTTTGGGCCTGTCGATTGCTGTCAGCAAACCCGGAGTAAGAGGCCGGCTTGAATGCTTACTTCTTCATTGAGGAACTCTAAATAGGCGGCGCTCTCGTCTTTGACGTCTCCCTCGCCTTCGTCGCCATCATTTGCCCAAGCCACGTCACCTTCCCATTCCTCTTGCACGTCGTCCTCATCGTCTTCGTTAAGCGTAAAGTCTCCGTCTTTGGTGGCTTCTTCTCGATCTGATGTTTGGTCAGGCTTCTTATATATCTTGTATATCCAGAATCAGATCGCAATAATTAAATATCAGCTTACTTTTCATCGCCGTGGGCAACGTCTGAAACAATCGGACGACGCCCTGCAGCAGTCTGGGCCACCCTTGCTGCACGCTACTGGGAACATCTTCAGCTCGTAAGGTCAATAATGAGCTTATCGCAACAATGGATAGCTTCTTGTCGTGCACTCTCGAGAAGCTCTCGATATTAGAGAACCACGAGCTGAAGAATTTGTTAGTCCACCCATTCGATTCCAATACGCGTAAAGTCAAGATCGGGTTGTAGTAGATGGCGTTGATGATCATTTCCATGAGGTGAATACGATACGACTTGACCATGAGGTCGCCATTTGCGATTACTGTCATGGCCAGCTTCACAAATCCTGGAACGTATTGATCGATGTGGCCCCGAAGATTTAGCATTAATGCTTCGGCAAGCTTGCATCCACATATTCGATCCATTCCTCCAACCTTCTTATCGTGAAAGATGTCTGAGACCATGGTAGCGAGAGCCTCAATGTAAGCTGGCGTCTGTATGAGTGTCTCGGTACCATAGGAAACGAAGTTGTCGAGGGCAGGCAGCATATCCTCGAGGTATAGCTCCGCTCCGGCCTTGAATGTCTTGTGAATCAGTTCGAAAGCCTGCCACATCGTAGGTGATACTGCCTTGGCAGAGAAAGTGCAACTGTCGATGATCTCGAATACCTCATTATAAAGGTCGTAAAGTTTGTTCTCCAGTGTAATCGACACAACGGGCATCAGTATCGTCTCGAGATGCATCAGGACGTCTGGTGTCGCCTCTAAGGTAAGGATTAGAGTACCAATAGTCTGAAGCACCCCAAGCGCAGTGATACTCTTGTCGTCCAGAAAATCTCCGTATGTCTCATCTTCGTCCTTCGCAGTATGCCGTTCCAGCAATTCACGAACGATCCGTAGATATGTATCCCGCAGTTGTTCGCTCAGTGCCACCGCAAATGGGGTGAGTTCAGCTGCGAATTCTTCCACGAAGTCTTCCATAACATTCGCTAGTGCGTCAACATCCACCTCATTAGCTAACTTGAGTAACTGTTGCATGATCTGGGGTATGTTTTGCTGCATCGACGCCCGGATAACCTCGTGCCGTATTAAGGGTTGCAGTGCCAGTGCTGCCTCTACACGCACGGGAAGCTCAGAGTCGGCCATAGATTCGAGGATATTTCGATAGATGATCAAAAGATTGTTGGGATCTGTGAATTCAAGCTGCTCAAATTTCCCCAGTGTGTCACAAGCTCGAGCACGAAGGAAGCCGTGAGGGCTTCGAAATTCCGGGAAAACGTGTCGAACAAAGAAATACTCCACCTGGTCGGCGATGGGGCTCTTCTTCCCCAGGATTACGCCGGCCAAGGTTCCTATCATGCGCAAAGCCCCTTCCTTTTCTCGCGGTTGTTTCTGGTCATCTGGAGCGGATTCGTACTTATTGACGATGCCGTTTACAAAATTTAATATTGTGAATGTCTGCTTCTTGCGGCTCTTCGTTAAAGACACCAAGAAGTTGGTAGCTGCTACATCTGGTGCAGTAACTTCCTCGTAGAAGTTCAACTTCCGATGCAGGTACTCTGAAGGATCCGAATCAAAAAGTTCAATGTCTTCATCAGACTGACATAATATAGGGAAGAGAACATGAGAGATTAGGCTGTCCATATGCGGCTTCAGGTGATTCCACATGGACTTTGGCTTGACGCACTCGTCTAGGAAACTTAACGTATAAGAAAGTGAAGGTTTGCTAAGCCATGTCGTCTTTGATGCCCACTTTTCTATTTGCTGTAGATAGCCTTTTAGGATTTCAGGGGCAAAATTTGTGATGAACGATTTCGAGAATTCCACAAGCTCAGGAGAGGTATTCTTGGGATGTGCAGTAGGGTTGCCATATCTGTTCCGATTCTAGTGTAAGTAAAGAACTCTCCCAAGGTCTGCGAAGGTTTACACACCGCACAAACAGTCGGTTGAGGTTCGCATACGCCCACTTCTTAGCCTTCCACCAGTGGTTCCTTTCTCGCTCTTCCAGGTCCTCGTCAAGTGCCTCGGCGGGAGCTTCTTTCCCTATAACTGTCAGGAACAGAGTGCACCACCCTACCATGTTGTCCTGTCTCATCAAATGGGACGGTAAATCGAACTAAAATCATCAGCTCAGTGGTATTCTGGATTAACTCCGCCATTGACCCACGTATATTGCATGCTTGTAAGCCTTCATAATTATCCGTAGCATCTCCCATGCTTCCATACTTGTCTCGTTCACTAATCTGTTCGCAATGGCCAAGAGCTGGGGAAATGATGCCTGAACGATTTGGTTGAACTCCCCTCGATTGTCCTCTCCTTTAAATCTGTAGACCCGACATATTGCCAACATGCAATGTAGTCCAGCAAAGACAGAGCTCGCGTCGTTGGTGTTCAGCAGCTGCATGGTCATTTCCATGAAGCTAGGCCATTTGGAAGGAAAATCGTACTGCAGTATTTTTTGCAGAATTGGTATAAGTTGAGATCTAATTTGCGACGGTGAGGAAGCCAAAATGGGTAATAGGCGGTTGCGGAAGTCGAGCTTTTCTTCCTCAGGTATGGGCTTGTGTAGGGGCGATTCGTCTGCCGGCGCCCATCCTTTTGAAACCCGGTTCTTGAGGTAGACAACAGCTATGAATGCGTTAGACACTCAAGATAAAATGTCTAATAGTAGAAATATACTAGAAAGTCGGACGCCATTGTCTTGCTCGGCTTGAAGAATGTCGAGGAGCGCGTTGGTGAAGCCTGGTTGTTCCTCTGCCTTTGTTGCAGGTCGTTAGCAATGGTTCTCTACAACATTTGGTCCACAGTTCTTGGACATACATATTTCAAGTCTAGCTCGGCTTGCCGTCTGGCGTCAGCATTTGGGTCGATTGTTGACTGTATGCGGTTTCGAAGGACGGCAACCTCCATAGTGAAGGATTTATCAGCACAGTGCGCACACCACCGGCCAGACTGCCCAGGTCCTTGAGCTTGAATCGTGAAGCTGAAGACACTGCGGAAGCTGACTATGGGGGCAGCAGCATTGGGCGGTGAGTATTGGGCGTTGGTGGATGTAGGTCATCAACGATTGTTATTATTTAGAGACTCGAGTCTTGTGTTACGCCAAATAACATTTTTGGCCGACGCTCCGTGTACCGTGATTCGTGGTGAAGGCTACCTACCTTAGCGCATCAGGGCATTGTGTTACAGTAGAGAGTAGTACGGTACGATACAGTATCACCTGAAACAGGGCTGACTCTGCAGAACTGCAGAGCCAGCAGAAGGCTGCCCACCCTATCAATCCAATCTTCACCTCCTGCTCGCTTATCGTCTGCTCAAGGATCGGCACTACTGCTGTTTCGAGCATGCGCATCGATTTGCGGTCTCAATGCCATTACGGAGGTGCGGAGGTACAGAAGTTTGAGTTTGGTTTATTCGCGTGGCCATCACTGGCCGCGAGTCCTTACGCGTTACATGTACAACGAAGCCACAGCTGTGATATCCCTTTTAATCATCTCCTGCGCACGCTGCATCTTGGTGAAAAGCTCAGGATCTCCAATGATTCTTGCCGCGTTCTTTACCTCCCTGCAGGTTTCATCAAGCCTAGTGATGACTCGAACGATGGTTCCTTCTAACACGTCCGTAAGATCTGTGATGCGGTTGAATGACATTCCTCTCGCCCACTCATACACAACCTCGACTAGACCAAATCTTGGTCGACTGACAAAATCGTTTGAGTCACTACTTGAAAGGATTACCTGGTGTTCGATCTGAAAAGCGTTGACCTTTGAGGAGATCTTGATAATCGTTTCTTTCCCCTTCTCGAGGCTAGTCGTTAATGTGGGCTCAACATCTGTCTTCTCCTGAAAAACGAAAGCTGAGAGGAGCGCGACTATCTCTTCCGGCTCAAAGTCCGCAAGCACGTTCTCCAATATTAATTCGGTCAGGACCAACTCATCCGCCGAGTGTATCTGCAGGAGTCTATTAGTGACAGCCCGCATGGATGTACTGACAGTACGACTGACCTCACAAGCGACTTTGCCTTTGAGTTCAACACGGGAATTCTCATCGATGAACCCCAAGTCCTTTAGTACAGCTATTCGCTGCTCATAATCTGGAAGTAGCTGTAGGTTCTGATCGGACATGAGCTGCCGCAGCTGTGAAATGTTTTCTTTGATCAGCCACTCATCGTGGCGCATGGAGAACTGAGAGTTGTCAGAATTCACATAACTATTCAGGATGGTATGATACCCACATGCTTCACAAATGTGGGGCACTCAACGCAGTTGGCATTTTCAATTTTTACCAGCTGCTGTTCGCGAAGCCCCATCGTATCTCGTATTGACAATTCTTTGATACGACTCCAATCGAGTTCTTCCCACTCTGGTAATGTCCATGAAGCACAGATCTTGGCGAGTTCTGCTTGCGCAAATCTCTCCGTTTCTTCACTGCGCTTCAGTATTGCAATCAGATCAATCTAGTAGAGCGTCAATACCTTTTCTCATGTGTAGGGTCCAAGTTGGTCCTTTCACCTTCACGGTTGTTTTCGTAATACATTCAACGTCGCTTAAAGGGACTTTAAGAACCTTGAGATCCGCTTCATTTATGTTGGTGGGTAGTGATGTAAAAAATTGTCGGAATCGTGGAATATACGGCAGTAGATCGCTCGACTGGCGAACAGGGTTTTTCGAGGATATCGAGAGCAACTCGATTGTAGGAGCAGACCCTCTGCTGACGCCATCTCGTAGGAGAACGCCTGGTGTCCGGATGCCATCCTAGCTCATCTTTTAGCATTGAGTATCAACAGAGAGCAAAGGGTCTGTACCTTCCTGAATACGATCAGACGCTTTGGTGAGAACATCCGCCTGCCGACTGGAGACGCCACCAGCCCTGAATGCAGGTCCGTCGTCTTAGCTTGGAATGCCATAGCGGCTGCATGGCACTCGTCAACATCGATGTCACAGATATCGCAAGGCTCCCGCTTGATCTTTGCTAAATCCGCCTCTGATACTTTGACCTTCTTTTCCTGTTCCGGGAGCAACGCTTGGGTCGCGTTTTCGCTAAAGCTGCGCTTTATCATCTCTTCTATCTTCAATGCCTCCACTCGAAGCAGGTTTAAGATCATGTTGTAGGTAAGCCGAAACTGTGAGCGCAACTTTGTAGGATCTCCCAAAATCATCTGTTTTAGCGTAGCTGCAGGAGGGGCTTCGTCACTCCCTTGAGTCACAATGATCACACTGCCAACAGGATCAAGTCCGCGCCGACCTGCTCTGCCTGCCATCTGAGTATACTCACCGGGAAGTAAATCTCTAAATGAACGACCGTCATGCTTACGAAAGCCCGAGAATACCACCGTACGCGTGGGAAGATTGAGGCCCATCGCAAATGTCTCCGTAGCGAATAGCACCTTGACCAGGGTTTTGGCGAACAGTATTTCTACGACTTCTTTGACGATCGGGAGCAGTCCACCGTGATGTACGGCTACACCTCGAGCAAGCAATTCTCGCAGCCGTCTGATCTGAGGCAGTATCCGATCCTGGGGCTTGAGCCGAGCAATTGAGCGCTCTATTATCATATGAATAGCGCTCTTTTCCGAGGCTGTACAGAAGTCGAGATTCGATAGCGCATCTGCGTTTTCTTCGCACCTCTTTTTGGAGAAGACGAAAATACAAGCAGGTAGGAGGTTCTGTTTCTTGAGATGCTGGACGAGATGTACCCACACATTCCTATCCTGAGCAGCGGTTGTTCGACCTCCACCGCGTCCTGTTCGAGCAATATTGCCTTGGCCTCGTTGAGGTGTACCTCTGCCACGCGGTTGGGCACCTCCACGCTGCTGGTTGCCCTGTTGCCCTCCGCCACGTTGCCCTTGTCCACGACCTCCGCGCGCAGCGGGTCCTGCACGCTGGGTACTGGTTCCTTGGTTGCCACTTTGAGGCGTAATCTTTTCCTTTCCTGACATTGCAGTATTTGCGGCTTTCCAACCTTGGTCTAGGAATTTCTTGTCGGCTCCAACAATCTTGTGCATAGCCTTGTCAGCCCATAGATAATGCTCTAGTGGCACTGGCCGTTTTGGGGTTGATATCACATAGATATCCTTTTTCTTTGTCCTTCCAACCCAAGACGCGAATTCGTAGGTATTTGGAACGGTTGCTGAGAGCAAAACCAAAGTTACGTGCTCTGGTAACATGATAATCACCTCTTCCCAAACAACGCCCCGCTCGAGATCATTCACATAGTGAACTTCGTCAAATATGACGTACTCGACGTCTCTTATGAGGTCGGCGCCGCGGTAGAGCATACTTCTTAAAATCTCAGTGGTCATGATGAGGCAGCTAGCCTCGGGATTGATCTGAACATCTCCTGTTAAGATACCAACATCATCAAATTCATGCCTGAAATCTCGAAACTTTTGATTACTCAACGCTTTGATTGGTGAAGTATATACAGCTTTGGTCATGTGCTTGGCTGCTAGTGCTATTGCATACTCTGCGACGACAGTCTTTCCAGCCGAGGTATGAGCAGCTACGAAAACCGAATCACCATTTTCAAGATGGTAAACCGCTTCTTTTTGAAAAGTATCAAGTTCGAATGGCCAACTTCTGGCCATATCTGGCACGAGCTCATTGAAGTTGGTAATACCCTTTTTAACGTCAACCATATGGGCCCATTCTCTTCGTCTTTTAGCTGTAGACGTGGCCAGCAGCCCATGAGGCTCAAGCGCGGGAAATTCTACAGGCAGTAGTGAATCGATGTCCTCTTCTGCTTCGTCGCCAGATTCCCCAGAGTCATCCTTGTTTACGGAAACCCCGTTTGCTTGAGGATCCTCTTCCTCATCCGTGTCAACAGATTCGTCTGGCTCTGCTCCTAGGGTCTCTTCGATCTGCTTCGCACCACCTTCATCGGGACTTTTCGGGGTTTTTGCAAAGTCAAGACCTCTGGTGAATCCCGGTGGTATCTCAAGAAGCCCACCAGAAGTGAAATCAATCACCCGATCTAGAGTATTACCTTTTGTACCTTTGGTTCGTTGACTTTCTTGGATCGCTTGGTCCTCCAGATCTGCTACTGCTTGCACACCGTCGAGGCCACCAGGTGCGAAAGGGAAAAAACCCGCAGCACCACGTACGAAGTCTGCACGATTGGCCGGCTTGCGTAGCAAAGAGGTAGAATTCTTAGCAGTAGCACTGTTGGCAGGAACAGTAACTTCCTTGTACCCAGTGACCTTGCCTTCCAAACCTTCTCTAGTAAAGCGGATGATAGTCCGGCTTTGCGTGGGTGCCATTTCATACATGCCGGTGTAATCTATAGGGATCTCCCATCTCCTGTCGAAGTTTTCAGTCGGACTTCTAGAATATAGAACCATACAACTCACTGCTGCAGCTTGTTCAGCCACTCAGAACTGAATGATGTGGGCGGGGTCAAAAAGGCCTCTTCAAGCTCTTTTTTCAACGCTTGTGGTGCTCTTTTCGGTCGCTTTCTTGGTCGTGGTTCCGTGAGCATCTCGTCGATAGAGAAATCGTCATCTTTCTCATCTCTATACTTAATCTGCAGTCCTTTGACGGCTTTCAGAAGGTCCGTTGCCATAGAGTCTAAGCATTCAGTAATGCTTGAATGATTCGATGTTCCTTTCTTTCTTTGTGTATAAAATGTTTATCGTTATTAAGGAGACCAAGTACATTCAGAGTTGACGATATCATGACATTTAGCAAGTACAGGAATCTGGACTCAAACACTGAGCAAAGAAGTTCTGCATGTGTTGACGGATTGACAATTTGAGACCTGGAATGATGACGGGCACAAAAAGTACCTTACAGAAATATCGCTTTGTTACGCTTTTAGCGTGGTTTCATTAAGGTATCATTACATTATTCGCTTATGGAACCTTTCATTCAACAGTAAGCATCTATTGATCAACAAATGAACTGCTTCACATAATATCTTTCTTACCCATGGAAATCATCCAGGTAACCGATGGCTCGAACGCCATTGCGAATGCTAGAAATGCAGACGTCGAATCAGCCCTGTCCTTGCGGGCTCACCACATATCGTCCATGCCCGCCAATGCTTCCATCTCATCGTCGAAGTTGTCCTTCTCTCCACCGTCATCGTTAAGAATCGGGAGATCCTTAGCATCAGGTCTGGTGCTCGCATTATGCATGCTATCTTCTGCTAGCAATAGATCAAGATCATCGTCTGGAGGTTGGTAGTCCGATTCCTCATCACAGATAAATAGGCTATCATTGGGAGCAGAACCTTGTTGATGACCATTGCTCGGCCGTCTTGGACTCGCCGAATAGAGATCGTCGTCCGGGTCACCCACCGCGGGTGTTCGCGGCCGTTCCGGAGGATTGCTTGACGCTGATGCTTCATCTACTTTGGGGGCCCTTGATGCCCCTCTTGAACCTTTTGTAGTACTTGTCGAAGCGTTCTCCATCGTCTCCTTTGGTTTACCCTCGTTGATCCACTCTTTTCTCATGGTCTGCATCCGCTTGGTGTGACCGAGCTTTTCAATCATTGCCAGACCGTCTGCAAACTTGGCCCTTGGATATAAGTCGTCGAGCCAGAGCTGATAGACATTGAGAAGTCGAGCAACATCTGAGTACTAAATTGTAGAAGAGTTAATTGATACTCGCTAAGAGGACATGGCAACTAACCTCTTGACCTTTCCCACGAAACTTAAGTCGTTCTCTAGCAAGTCGCCTCAGCTTTGGAATTCCAGCTTGGGAAAGAAGCCTATTGAAATTCAGATGACAATTTTAGGAATAATCAGTCGTGCCGTTGTGACACACACACCTAGGTTCATCCAATTTGGGAACGGGTTTTCTTTGCTTTACAATCTTAATCTCTTCGTCGATACCCAAGCCTAGAGCACTTTCTTTTCCGCCAGAAAGCTTCGGTACTATCGGTGCATCCATATTTGGGTCCACGTCGAGAAGGACATCATCCCTATTTACATCGTAGTCGAACAGATCATCTAAGTCATCTGCTGGCACTGCAGCGGCATCGCTCTGCTTGGACGATACCTGAGCCATAACAGATATTGCAATTCCTCACCGTACTCGTTTGATACTATTCGATTTTCTGAATGTAGAACGGCAGTGTGGTTTGAAAGTTTCAAGGCCGATGTTGAAGCTTGTCACGTAATCTGCAAAGTTTCGAGGGCAGACGTGATTTTACCCCCACAGCATTTCGCTAAACCCACGCCGACTCTCCGCTCGTTAACGCGACACAGGAATTCACATCCAACTTCGGACAGTGATGCAGTTTCTCGATTTGAGCTTTCAACTATCCATTGCCCACAATGTCCGATCTGCAACGGGCCTATGTCCCTGCAAGAACCCTCAATACTCCATATCCAGTTCGTCGCCCCTGATATCTCTCATTGCCTCACTAACACATCCCCTTATAGCTAATTGACAGTGATCCGTACGTCCCACTAGCTCCCTCTTCAATGTCCCCTTCTGTCCAGCTAAGGTTCAGGAAAGCCACTTCAAACGAGTCTGTAAATACGGCCGGCCTTCAGACTATGGCGTCGGAATCGCCACAGCAGTATCTGGACCGGCCTTAATGCTGTTATGGGAGAAAATCGCACCGTCATACGTTGGACGCGGGGGTTTCGCGCCGATTATGCGGTTGACGGGCGTAATTGGTGCCGGGGCAGGTTTCTTGATGTTCTACACTCGATCAGTCCGTCAGTTCACCCTCCGGGAAAACCCCCCGCATTCCGCTCAATGACACAATTACTAACCACATTGGTGACCTGCTTAGAACGCTTTTACGGCTTCGAAGAGAACAAGCGCGAAGTAGACATGGATATGCGAGAAATGGTGGACAAAGTAAAGAGGAACGAGCCGCTATATGGGCTATCGACAATGACGCCTTATATGCAGGGAGTTGCATCGAGAAATTCCAGGTATTCCGGGGTATTTCTCCATATTATCCCATGGTTTAATTTTGTAAATCACGAACAGGTATGTTGCGTGAGATCTTGTACTAGGGTTTTCAAGAATTTGCTGACAATATACAGCATGGTGTGGACACGGCAAAGTATTATCAGCAAGCGGAGAGGGAATTGGACGCTGAAAGGAGTGGGAGCTTAAGTTCATGATCTTTAAGGGACTGTAAATCCAAGCATGTTATCTACTGGCGTTTTGGAGTCGATAATGTTTTACCTCCATGCCTATAGCCTTTCATATGGTTATGCCCATTCCATAGTTTTCCTGTCACAACAACAAGAAGTGCCATCAATCTGTTTTGACCAACGTTGATTGAGTAGCGATGTAACTGCGTCAATGTGTGTAGGTCACCAGCAATCTGAAACAGGGGCATATACATCTAGATCTCAATACCGCGCGGCAACGTCCAGAGCAACAGGGCTTTGGTCGAGGACTGATATAGCATCCACTGGTATTGCCCTCACAACGTGGCTGGCACAAGTTTACCCTAGCTGTTGAGGTTAAACAATGAAAGAGCGTTTTGGACGCCTTGGGGCGTTGGATAGGGTTCTTGCCCTGTTAATCTCCACACTTATCGCTCGGTTTCTGTGGATCTTATCGAAGAACACGCACGATAAGTGCAGCTTACAAGTAACCTACCATATGATATCATCTCTTCTCCATTAAACCCACCGACACCCATCATATTCCATCTTCAAGCTCGATATTATCCATTGACAGCTAGCCAACGCATCACCCAAGACTTCTTTTCAACGTACTCATGCTCTCTTCACCTCTTCTCATGCTCCTCCTACTCGCGGTAGGTACATTCGCACTCTTGGACACCACAATCTCCGGTTCTGGCCCGTCTTTGACTCGCCACATCTTCTTGCGAGTCGAGAGCAAGACCACAGGCTACCACCAGCACATAAAGTCCCGACAAACGCCTATTCTTGCACAAAATACGACAAATAGCACTTCCGATCCTTCTCGGTCCAGCGGACAGCCAGCACAACCCAGCATTCGGAAGCCTCTCGTTATTGTGACCCTAGTGATAGCGGGGTCCGTATTGCTTGCGATTTGGTATGTCTTGATTAGGAACATATGGGGTTCGTACTCAAGGTGGAAGGAGGGAAGGATGTAGAGAGGGAAATATAGATATCGCTATTCATAAGTTGTGGGGAGCGACATGGGGGAAAGGGTGCTATATTGCGAAAAAGGGAGAGAAGAGGAGAGGTGGGGTTATGGATTGAAGCAAGAAGGAGGTTGTTGTAAGTATGAAGGGAGTAACATAGACTGGAGGGTGAAGGATGGAGTTGATGATGATTGTAGGGGGTAACGATAACATGTACAAGGCTTAATATCGAAATTGGAATTGTCTGAATGTTGAAGATAAAGAGCTCACATCGATAAACAATGCGTGACATATGTAAATCTCCTGGCATTACTCCAGTATCACCAACTCAAACGCTAAATCTTTGTCGTGGATGACAAACTCCTGCGAAGCCTATTCAACAAGCGGAGCCCCAGACCACACCCACTACAAAAGCCGTTTAGCGACCATGCTCCTCTTCTCCACAGTGACCATGTTCCTCCTGATGTCTCTGTCCTTGTCCATACCCGTAAGGGAACTCGAAATCGAGATCACTCCGTCTTCAGCAATGTCTGCCGCCTTGCATACAGATAGTCCTTCGTACCGCGCTCATGTACTTTTCTATAAGTCAAATGGCAACAGCTTGATGTGACGCGGTCGGATAATAGCTCGACAAATAGCCACAGAACCCAGCTAACACAGATTCAGATCCGAATATTATTTCTCAGCCGCGAACGAAGCTTGCAAATCAATCCTTGGTACATCCCATTCATAGCTGTAGCAGTAATCCTTGCCAATTGATGTCACTTCTTGAAGGGAACAGTCGGACTGAGCAAGAGCAACAGGGGAACGTAATGTTCGGCGAAGAAAGAGGACAACGGGATGGTGAGATGGAATCTTGTCAAGATAGCAATGGGGTATGCCACAACGGAATCACTAGGATATCAGGGCTCCCAATTCATCGCATCGCTCGCCCGATCATAAGATGCCGTCATGCTCTCCTTTTAGTCTCTTTACTCTCTTATTCTCCCAATCATCTAGATCCTATGATAAGCCTAAAGTCAGCCCTTCGTTCCCAAAGAACCTTTCGAGATCATCGTTCCACGACCCCCGAAGTAACACTAACCTTAGCAGCCAAACGGTAGTACTCCTCATTGATATCAACCTTTCTCCTGTCTTTCCCAATCCCTAGCTCTTCTTCTTTGGTCATCTGGCGTACCCTACGATCATGCCTCTCATATCTCAAAGCTGTAGCAGGGGTAAGGAAAAATGACCCCGCGACCATAGTCACGATAAATGGTAGTCCGAAGAGCAAGAAAGGATGGTGAGCAAGCTTCGCACGGTATATCGCAGCAATGGTATTCTGATAGGAGCTAGCCCTGAACTTTTTGGATGGAAAAGTGGGCATGGTGATGTAGACAAAGATAGCGATTACACAGTAAAGATGGCGGAACCGGAGTCGTCAAATATGGTAAGATATTTAGGTCGGCCTTACAACTTGTACAAGGCTCTGTACCGACATAACGGATTAACGGCAGTTGGTCTTCGTCAAGGTTTAAATCGCAAATAGCCGGACTAGATTATATTACATTACCTTTCAAGATGAAAAGAACCGACTCGTATCATCTGTATTCAAAGAAAAAAGATTTCGTTTTTCAAAAATACAGTTGCGATCGAGAACACAGTATTCTACCTTCAGATTTTCGTGAATTGTGGCTGACATTTAGAAGATGTTAGAATGAAATCTGTAATAACATGAGCTTATAGTAAGGTTCGAGATCTATAAGAACAATTATATCTCAGTCCTTTTTGTATCAAGGCATTGAAGTGTTATAAATCGGACGCGTTCTCACCTACAACACAAAATATCCGCGTCTCCCAAAAACATAGACAGAGCGCATCCTCCACCGTTTTGCGCCCATATCTCGCTCCAAGCTTACGATGTCAAATGTCTTTAGCAATGTACGAAATTCACAAAATCAACAGCCAACTTCGAACCTCTTTACCGGTTTCAGCAATCAAACAACCTCCGCGCCCCAGACTCAACCAACGCAAACAAGCAGCCTCTTTGGTAACTCACAGCAACCAACAACCAGCAATCTTTTTGGCGCCTCGAAGCCTGAGGAGAGAGTGAACCCTTTTGGAAAGCTTGGAGACGCACCACCACTACCGGATTCCTCGGCCGGTAATCTGTTTGGAAGCATTCAGTCACTCGGAGGGCTTGGGTCATCGGCGCAGCAACAAACAAGTGGTGGAGGATTAGGGGGCTTATTTCAGACATCCAAACCGGCGGCCTCATCCTTATTTGCATCTCAGGCACCACAGCAGCAGCAACAGGCCCAGAATGGGCAGCAGCTAAATGGCCAGCAACAAGGCGGATTAGCAAAAGCGTCACAACCGGCTTACTTTAGTAATCTACTTGAAAAAGGAAGGAAGCGGGCGCACGGCGATGATGAAGGAGCCGGGTTTGAGGATTTGCCCAGCCTACAGTTCGGTTTGGGAGATATTGCGAGAAAGGTTAGAGAGCTGGGAGGCGTAGGATCGCAAATTCAGGGGAGCAATGCAGTGGATAGCAAGGCACACTACCTCCTTGCAGCATCAGGTGTTAACCCTGGTACCACTCTGCGCGACCTGAAGTCCCTCAACGCTCAGCCATCCACCACAAGTAACTCACAACCTTCCACAGACTGGGATCCTGACACAAGCAAATACGTCAATCAACTACAGCAACAATCCACCCTTAAGATGATATCTGAGGGTATAGAGCGCGCACATCGGAATTTCGATACTTTCCTTGAAGAAAATGTTGACATCAACTGGGAGGTTCAACGAAAGAAGATCTATGAGCACTTTGGACTCGTGTCTCGGGCGAATGACAGATTGGATGATTTCGCCGATAGTGTCAATCCAGCCAGGAGCGGTAGCTTTGGGAAGTCCTCGAGAAGAGGACGCTCAACGAATGCAGGCCGCGCGGGACAATCCACACTGAATAGAAGCATCTTTGGTAAATCAAGCCTTCAGAAATCTGTTATAGGGACGCCTGGGGTTGGATCTGGAAATGCAGCTCTTTTCGCTCAGGAGGCAGAGAAAAATGGCACAGGACCTGCGATTCAAGATGATCCGTTCCTGCGAGAAAAGGAGCTCAAGTTCGCGGACAAAGTGCACAATCTCAATTATGCTCGGATGCAAGGGAGCGACTATCCTCTATTGCAAGAATTTTCATACGTTGAATCACAGCCAGGAGGCGAGGTGAGAAGTTATCGATCTTGACGAAGGACAACCCGCTAATATATTGGTGTCAGTCGTCGAGCTCGCTTGTTGACGCATACAAGGCTTTGATCGAGGTAACAAGGGAAGACTCAGACCCTGCGAGCTCAACAGCACCAAAAGCCGCCAAAGAACGGCAACTCGCTGGAGACTACCTAGATGAAGTTCCAAATTCTGCAAGGACGATACATATCCGAAAAAGGATTATTGACGGTTCGAGACGATGCTTGGAAAAGCAGTACGTGTCTCGCAACAATGCCTCGAAATGATCACCTGACTAATTGAGCATTTGCAGATTCTTTGATTCTGTCGAGACTCACATAGCTCGGAACCCAAAAGAGGCAAACCTCGGTGGCATACCGACTGCAATCAACAAAATACGAGCTTACATCAGAATCAGAGCTGCCCGGCGGGATCTCACTCCAGATGGCACTGAACTACAAGTGCTCAATGACGACTACTGCTGGGCGCTTTGTTTCTTTCTACTGCGGAGTGGTCTGGTAAACGAAGCTGCAACATATGTGAACGACAATATTACATCATTCAGGAATCTGGATCGCAACTTCGTTACCTATATCAGTAGCTATGCTACCAGTCCAGATCGACGACTACCAAGGCCGCAACAAGACCGTATTAACACAGAATACCAACAGCGGTCTCGTAATGCACCAGAGAATTCGCTTGATCCATACCGCATGGCGTGTTATAAGATAGTTGGCCGTTGTGAGCTTAGCAAACGACAAGTTGATATCGTTAGCCAAGGGGTCGAGGATTGGATATGGCTGCAATTCAATCTAGCCAGAGAAGTCAACCGCGTTGAAGAGAATGCTGGTGATATCTTTGGTCTGGAGGAACTACGAGAGGCAATTCGAGAGATTGGCCAGCGGTACTTCTCCAAGGACTCTGAAGGTGCAGGCGGCTCCAGCTACGGGACGTACTTCTTCTTGCAAATACTAGGGGGTATGTATGAGCAGGCAATATCCTATCTGTACTCGTATTCGTACGTCTCCGCAGTTCATTTCGCTATTGCCCTGGACTTCTACGGTTTACTACGTGTATCAGACTTCTCAGCTTCTGATTCTGAACTACGTAAGTACTTCCATTTGCACTCTGATCGACTACTCTGACCACTTTTAGTTACCTACAACACCAAAGAGCTCCCTCAAATCAACTTTGGTCGCATGCTTGGCTATTACACACGCGACTTCCGATCGGGCAATGTTGAAGCCGCCGTTGACTATATAACGCTTATATGCCTCGACGCCGACCTTCCGGGTACTATGGGCAAAGCGCAATCCTTGCTGTGCCACGAGGCGCTGCGTGAATTGGTCCTTGAAACTCGAGAGTTTGCGAAGCTGCTTGGAGACATTCACTCAGATGGCACTAGGCTAAAGGGAGCAATCGAGCAACGCTTGAGGTTGATCGGCCTAGCAGATCAAGAAGAGTTCCTCCGGACAGTCACCCTGCAGGCCGCCAGCGTTGCGGATGAAAATGGAAGGACCACTGATGCAGTCCTGCTCTACCATCTAGCGGAAGACTACGACAATGTAATCGCAATTATCAATCGTGCCCTATCCGAAGCAATTGCAGTAGAACTTGGCCAAGAGCAAATGCGTCTACAGCCACTGAAACCCAGAACCGCCACTCAACAGCCACCAAACCAACAGCAGCAGCAGATAGCCGGCAGCAGCTTAAGCCTAACTTCCGTCGATGACCCCGCCGTTCTCGCCAAAAACATGATCTCCGTCTACAACGCCAACGCCCTTTATTACCAGAAAATCCGCGCCATGAACCGCGACGCCTGCGGCGTCCTCCTCCGTATGAGCGACGCCAAGGGTCTTGTCGCTGCAGGCCAGTGGGCCGAAGCACTCGATACCATTGACACCCTCGATCTCCTGCCCCTCCACGCCCATGGCTCCATCCCCGACATCCGCGCTCATGTCAACGCGTTCAATTCTCTCCCGCAAAGTATCTCTCGAAACATCGGACCACTGCTTATGTGGGCGATTACGTGTATTGGGCGCCAGAGGGAGGTTCTGATGTCAGGGCAGTTTGAGGATGGGACGAGGAAGGCGATGAGTGAGGAATTGCTGCAGGGAGCCACAGATTTGATGGTCTTTGTGGGGTTGGTGAGGTATAGGTTGGGGGAGAGGGTTTGGGATGCGGTTACGAGGTGTGGAGGGGATGTGGGGGTTTATGCTTGAAAGAGGGGGGTTTGAAGTGGAGAGTGAAGGAGGGTAGAGGTACAGGATAGAAGAGGATGGGGAGAAAACAGTGATCTTTACTGATCATCTGGATCTCGCGAACCCAATATTGAAGACTATGACCATTAAAAATTATTACGTCGTTCAAAATCTACGTTCTAGTCAGCTGTAATTCCCAGCAACCAAACCATCAGCCCCAACGAAAACTACGCAATCCAGCTTTGCTACCCTCGACCAACAAGCTCCGCCCCCGCAGCACGTAAGTAGCAAAGGCCAAACCCCGGATCCTCCGAGCATACCGCTCGATACCCCGAAGGCTGTTGTTGCCCCGAATAAGATTTTCCACACCTCTCGTACTGTAGAAACCATTCCGAGCAACTCGAAAGCGTATCAAAGGCGCAATCAAATGCCAGCACGAGAGGTACGATACTCTTGCTTTCGGATTTTGCGCATTTGAATCGAGCATGATGGGGCCACCACCTCCTTTAAGTATTTGATTGCATGGGTGATTGGTATTCCCAACCAAAACAACCGAGTCCCCTTGTTCTTGGAAATGAGCCAGCTGGAGGCCGATGATGGATATATATTTTTTCTGGCCCAATTGTACGATAACGATATGATGTTCTTTAGGAGGTATGCTTTTATTACGGGCCTCCTTCATCCGGTTACTGCGTATCTACTTCCTTAAGCTTCCCTACCACACTTGCGTGCATCTAGAATGTCTCCTCTCCCATTTTCTTTACCCCAATCCGGAAAGAAAAAAGAAACATCTGCTGCAGTGGGAACCATGGCAATGTCGGAACGTTAAGTCTACGACTTTCAGCACTAATCTAATGAAATCCACTCCAACCTCGTCCACTACGACCAATCAAGCCCTCCAGAGGAGTTCCTGTATGGCGCTTCTTACGCCTCTAAGATGTGGAGAGTTTTTGATTATGGAGGATGTGGGTTATGGGCTGGGGAAATCCGTGAAGATTTGAAGAGGGTGACTTTTTATGAGTGTGAAGAGATGCAGGGTGAAGGTGAGAGGTAAAAGGAGGTGTGGACTGAGGGAGTTGTGGCCATGTTGGATGAGGAGCTCAGACGATGTGGAGGCGCCATTCAGAGTGGATCTGGAATCTCTAGATCGCGATAGCAGAAAGAATTGAAAAATATTGTAATGTGGCTATTGAATACATAGGAAAGATGGTAAATGTGCAATAACAGAAATGTTAAGGCCTTTATATTCAACTTCTGAGAACATGATGTCGAGTATTCAATCTAAGTGCATGAAGGATGATATATAAACGCTGTCACGGTAACAGATATGGAATGTATCTAATCAGATTTTTGATTGAGTAGGGAGGAAAAGGCCATGGAAATGAGGATTAGACGACGTCATCGAGTGAAAGGGTACTAGAGGCAAAGCAAGAGCCAATAAATAATGATCGTTAGCCAGAAGCCGAAGAAGTGATAATCTGGCTTAAGACTGGATGCGTTCTACATGTGTTTTTCTTACTTCCCCTTGTCGCAGATGAATCCGAATCAATCGTTTTACTCTACTAGGACATCAATGAGACTGGTTCTTCGTCCGAATACATATTGAATTGAGATGTGTGATTTCTCGCAATGGAAGGGAAAGACAGTCATTGCCCCGACGAGCAGCATGAACCTAGGCTCCTCTTCACGGAGACCGATCTTTGTCTTCTCTCCGTTGTCTTCCCTGGACCGGGACTAAAAGATTTTGGTTCGTATGAGGAAAGGAAGTGAAAAAGGACCTTGGGATAGTGACAAGCGTCTTGCACTGGTTCTCCTCCTAATAAAATGATAGAAGTAAATGCTTGAAGACTTTAAGACTGTAAAAGCTTGACTTAAGAGAAGATTAAAGCTGGCCCAGAGATGAGATAGCTCAACAACACATGAGGGGTCAGGGGCAAAAGCCAGTGAACAATCGAACAACAACAGCTGGCCATGTCGACTACCAGAGCAAGTGGCAGTTTTTGTTGACATTGGCTCATGCCATATGTTCCTCTTGCTGTGTATGCTTTGCAGTTGGGCCCGATTCCAATATTACACCTTCTTGAGGAATCGACTAGATTAAATGTCCATTCAGGTATGTTGAAGTGAGATGTGTTTCCTCGCAATGAAACTGAAAGGCTGTCGCTATTCGGCAGTCTGTAGCCATGCTCTTTACGAGAATCGGTCATTGTTTGTTGAAGCTCCACTCCCCTTGGTGGATAACGACCAGTCTATGTTTCCCGAGCTCTGACTCCCGTTGACGAACGAAGGCGCGGCTGATCGAATTCGGCTTGCTCACTGCCGCATTCGAAGACTGGTCTAGAGAGGCCAAGGCTGTGAATACCTGTGAATGCTGGCACAACACCCAAGACGATGACCAACGGTCAAATGATATGGCGGTCCAATTTTGAGGATACGAACGAACGATTATTACTCTCAGTAGCAACAGAAGCTGCAAGAACCCGCTGGTAAAGCATCTCCAGAGTCAAAATGTAGTATATCACACTCGGTTTGCTAGACTCCCGTTAAAGCATTCATTTGCTACCCCTCGCTGACTCGTCGCTGAGTCGCGATGCCACTTGTACCCCTGTCGAACAATGCCGTTGATTGTAACCAAACTTCTCGCCTTTGACCATCATAAGGATGCTCCCTCTTCGAGATAATACCTCCTAATCACAACACATTCCCGACACCTTCGATAACAACCTCCACGTATTTGTCGTACTCGGAGCCAACAGTACGCGCTAGCTTCGTTCTCATAGTTCTGGAAGCATCAACAGCCGTTATCCTCACCAGCGCCAAGATTTGAAATACGAAAAGAACACCAAAGCACAAGATGACAGACCCGAAGAAAAGAGAGCAGGTAGCTAGAAAACGCACTCCAAGCCCTCTGAGTTCAGACAGCTATGACGAGATGGATGAGGACTACATTCTAATTAACGACAACACCAACGAAGTGAGATGGGTAAGTAGTGTCTGGTATTTCTTCTTCATGCTCTCCCAACACTACCCACTGAAAGCAATGGGAAGGAGCTGACGTGCCACGTGAATTTAGAATGGCGACCAGACGAAATATATTCATTATGCCCCAACCCAATACCAAGCCGCTGTCGTGACAGCGAAAGAAGCTTGGGAGAACCTTAGCGTAGAAACAGTCCAACAGGCGGTTGGCACTGCTGCTTCCCATTTGACGACCAAGGCCTCTGAGCTTACTACGGTGGCGACTTCAAGTTTGGGCATAGCATCCGTACAGCAATCTATCGGTAGCATGGCTTCTAAACTAGCGAATGTAGCCTCCAAAGCGGCGTACGAGGCTGCGTCAACAGTACCGAAACTGATACCACCCAAACAAAAGGCAGGTTTTTCGGAAGACGGTGTGACAGTGACAAATCGAGACATGGGGCCCGGTATGGACATGATGGTAGTGCAACATGCCCAGAATGCTGAGGATATCTGGGAGCCACCTATTAATTCTTTCAAAATGGAAAGCATTAGGGAAAATAGCGAAGACGTGGAGCTAGACAAATCGTTCGACGAAATCATAAAGACCAAAGATAAAGGCACTGGATCTGACCGCAAACGTACAACTTACCAAGGACGCTCTGGACAAACGTCTCATGGCAAAGTTACCGAAATGCCAGGCCCACTTCGTAGCGACGATAAACTGTTTCACAGACGCGGGGCTCTTCATGGGAACTCAAGAGACAAACACCTCCTCGATGATGGCTTTGAGCCTGCGCCAGTATATGGCAATAGCAATTTGAACAGCAACCGTAAAACTCACCACGTACGCCCGGCGAGCATTCACCATACCAAGGACACTAAGAAACCTACGGCGCGATACACCAGTACTATGCAGGACCCCATGCGTGGCAAACATGTAGAAGAGCCGAGGACCCAGCGCCACCTAACAGAGGGATCAGGGCCGAGATTTACCGAAGGCGAGAACGAGTACGACGCCTTAGGGGTCTCGAGCGTATGGAAAAGCCCTTACCAAGACCTATTAAGCGCTGACAGAACGAAGGCAATCTCGCAGCGTTGGCAAGACAAAAAGGATAGAAGTGCTCAAGACGAAGAGAACCAAAAGGTACCCGCGAAGAGAGAAGCTCGACCGAGCCGTATACCAGTGAGAGCTGCAAAGGGGCCCATAACCGGGGGAGATATCGATCACAAAGATGAAAAGAACCAAGGTAAGACCTGGGTCGCTGGTATGGATCGAGAAGCGGCAATAACCGTATCCCTTCCTAGCCTCCAGAGATTTGTCCCCCACGACCAAGCCACAGGGAGAGAGTAAGCTCGGGTGCCTTTGCTGCTGTTCCTGGCTAACGATAATGATCGCAGACATCTACGTGGCATCTGCACGGGAATAGGGGTAATTTCACGAACCGGATAAACGCCTCCGAAATCCCAGCCAATCTCCAGCCCTCAGCTGAGGTATTCAGATTGTTGATTTGATCGATGTCGCAGTGGATATCATTACTCCACATATGGCATTAAGCCGTGTCCTAATTGCACAATCTTCTCTTTTGTGCAAGAGTCACTGCAGGCGCTTCCTGTCAAAAACTGAAACTTATATCGTACCTATGGATATGATATTGCGCAAAGTGTAGTCTCCTTCATCAGTCTTGCAGCAGATGTCAATCAGAGTAGCGAAACTCTTTCAGCTTTAGCACAACACAAAATTGCACCTCTATTTTCACGAGTGCATTTCTGTTTTCAGCTCCTGTGCATATTACGAAGGAGTTTCAAGTACAAAACGTAGACGTTCCCTAGCTCTGCTTTTTCCCAGAACCTTTCGGGCGACCAACTCGGCGTTTTGGCGGTTCAGGCTCCGCAGAAGGCTCCGACATAGTTTCTCTTTCCATATCCTTCTCGGACGTACTGGATACAATATCCAAATTCTCTGAATATTGGGTGATATCGCTCTCATGACCGTCATCAGCTTGAGGTTCCTCATTGTCTGTCCTAACTTCTTGTAATGATCTCCTTGTCCTCATCTTCCTGTTAGGCTTGTCTGTTTCGGTAACAGCTTGCTCTTTGATATCTGCAACAATCTTTTCAGCATCCGTCTCCTCGCCATTCATGATACCACACCCTGAACAGCGCCATCTCCCTACGTCCTCTAGACGCTTGATTGTTGGAGGTGCCTGTCCATTGACAAGCCTACAATGGCGGCATATCAAAGCTAAGCGGTTTCTTGGGAGCATCTCGTCGTCGCCTAGCAGCACGTCCAGAATCCGATCATACCATTGCGAGCCCTGATCAGGCTGACTGTACTGCGGAGCAGCTGAGAATGCATTCGGCGCAAAGTCTGCGGACTCGTTTCGAAATGCCGACTGCTGTTGCCGAGGAGTTATCAAGGCTTTTGGCGAGGATGTCTCACTCAGCTCCAAGGAACGTTGTGCGGAAGGCGTTGAGCGGTCAGGGGTATCTTGGAGAGCTCGTACGTTTCTCCCTGGAATATTAGCAGTTGGAGGAGGCATTATTGCGGTCCTCGCCCCTTTGGGGGTCGCTGAGTTGGGACTCGATCTTTGACCAGTACTTTCTATAGGCTTTACCTTCGGCGTCGGCGTCCCACCGTACTTGGTGAGCAGTTGCTGTGTGGTATTATATTTCGTGGCAGCCTTGAGTTTTTCTATGGTAACGTCTCTTTGCTTCTGCAAGCCATCCAAGTTAGTTTGCACTGTCGAGGCACGGTAGCTATAGTAAGTGGTGAGACACAGCCTGACAACATATATGCTGCGCACATCAGCGTGAGATCTATCAAAACAAACAGGTACCTTTTCTCACATGACAGGACCTCCTCCGACTGCCGCATACTCCACAAAATTCCAATTTCTCCAGCCTACAACAAGAGCTAGGATGATTGAATACAAAAGAAACGCGAAAGTAGAGTAGAGAGTCCAGAGGGCTTTGAAACGCCTTGAACGCTGGCGCAGCGAGTCAAGCTTTGTGGTTTGACGTGTGATCTTGTCAGACAGAGAGGAAAGAGTTTTTTCGAAGGAAGCTGGGGACGTGTCGTCGCCCTGATTTGGTCAGTCGCAGTAGGAGGTAGAGACAGGGTATCCCCTGAACCATATGGAACTAGAGGTGCATACCTTCCATGGCCACAGGGAGACCATTTTGAGGAATTTCTGGCTAATACCATCAACTTGGAAAACCCATGGTGCCTTGGGTGTCGCAAAGAAACAGTTAAGACGTCAGGGGACGTTAGGCTAGACCGCGGCACGGATAGTTCCGCTTTTAGCCAGGTCACGGTGTTGATGAATTACAGAATCATAATGAGAGGTAACTCATGATATTGAACAATTCTGCATTGTGTGCAAGACTCAGGTGGGATGCACCACGGTGTCATCACTAGCTAAACAGCATGTTCCAGGTCAGGATTACCCTGTTTGAATACCTCATCGTTATTAACAAGGATACAGCGCTGGAAAGGAGTACTCGATTCCAAAATTGCGGAAGAACAAGCTCGCCAAAGGACTTCACATGAGTCTCCATCAAGATCAAACTCGCGCTCTCAAAGGTCCAGCTCTCGTACCCTTTCGTCGAACAGACAAGCTGTACGATCGGAAGGACGTGAGAGCAAGGATGGCGAACTTTCAGCAAAAGGACCTGACCCTTCAGAGTTTGAGCCAGACTTCGTCATCGATGGCGACAGCACTCCAAGCAGGTCTACCACCCCGCGGCCTGTTCAGGGGAAAGGGGAGGATGCAACGGCGAATGGCGTTTCGGCACTGGTAGCTCCTGAATCTAATGACAAAAAGATTCAAGGAATAGACGAGGAGAAAGACGCCATCGCAACACCTTCAGAGTTGCCTACCGATGTGCGGGTGAAGCTACGAAAGCTGGAAAAATTGGAGTCAAGATATTACGGTTTGTCTCCAGTGCCGTTCAGTGTTACATTAGGCTGACAGCACTCAGAATTATTGAGATCCTATCGTATTGCGCATGCGCGAGTGCTCTCTATTGAGCCTTTTGAGACGTCTCTACGGGAAAACACACCTCTAACATCTATCAGCGATCCTGGCGCTTTGGTAGAGTACCTCAACCAAGTGAATCTAAAGGGGGATATGGTTTTAGATGAACTAAAGCGAGTCTCGAATGAGAGGGATTCTTTCCAACAGAAATTGGAAAAAGCCGAACAAAGCACAAAGGAAGCTTGGGATGAAGTCACTAACCTTGGTAAAGAGAACGATTCTCGCAGCAAAGGGGACAAGTCAGGAGAGGACAAAAGTATGCTGGCCGCGGACGAGAAAACTTTGGTGAATGAAAGCGTAGAGGGAGATCCTCTCGGGGCTACATTGAGATCGCCGACAGCATCCATCACGTCCCGAACTCCTTCAATACCAAGCTTGTCCCTCTTTTCTCCCAGATCGAAGGCGGCAGAGTCACCTATCCTACGCGAAGGACCAGAAGATATATTTTCGTACGATAGCGAATTGCCGAGGATGGAGTCGGAGCTCGGGAAAAGGCAGGACAAGATCAACAGCCTGGAACACGAGTTAAAGACTCTGAAAGGGGATTTAGCGGTTGCTAGGGAGTCAACACAAAGCATGGTCCAGACCCTGGAAGAGGCTACTCGAGAAGTCAATGCTCTCAGGGAAAGTAAGGATCGGTCACAGAAAGAAGTTGAAGAGCAACGAGTCTCTTCACAAAACCTCTTGGATCAAGTTAAGGCAAAACTCCATGCAACTGAAGATAAATTAAAAAAGCTTCGAGATGAACAAGATTCCTGCAATGTTGGTCGTATATCTGAGCTTGAGACGCACCTTCGAGATGCCAATACGGAACTGGAAAATCTACGATCGCAAGCCAGACGATCTAAAGATGACACCTCTCAGGTTGCGCAGCTTAGTTCTACCATCAAAGACCTTGGATCGAAGAGCGTAGATCTAGAAGCAGGGCGCAAGCATGACGAAAAACGCATAGAGACACTCAATGGGCTGGTCAAGAGCCTACGAATTCAGTTGACTGAACTAGAGGAAAGGAACGGAAAGGTGGCAGTCGAACTAGAGGCGGCGAGATCTCAGCAAATGAACACAGCCAAAGACACCGACAACCGTCCAGTCCCAAGTACTACAGATGAACCTGTCAGCAGGGCTGATGCCAACTCAGCAAATAAGAAGAGGAACAAGAAGAAGAAGAAAGGTGGTAAAGTAGACGCCGAACAGGCCAAAGAGCCAAGTCCAGGCGTATCACCGAATTCTATGGTTAAAGAGTCCAAGGAGCTCGAAGGAGTCATGGCTTCACAAGATACTATAACTAGATTACAGGAAGAGCTTGATCAGCTACGTAAGCTTTTAGAAGAAAAGGATGAGGCCATAGAGAGAATCCACGGAAAGCTAAAAGACCAGGATGAGCTCAAGGACGAAATCGAATCCCTACGTGATGATATTATCAATGTTGGACAGGATCATGTTAAGGCTAAAGAGACGGTCAAGGAAATGACAGCGGAGAAGGCCGCCCTAGAGACCACAGTGGAGGGTTTGGAGAATGAGCTTGCAGAACAACGTGCTACACATGTTTCCACCGCAGCTGGATCGGAACACAAGCACAACAACCTAACCGCTCAGTTTGAAGAATTCAAGGTTAAGGCTGGAGCGTTGCAGACAGATCTATCTGCAGCTCAACAACTTGCTTCGTCTAGATTCAAGGATTTGAGTGACTTGAGAAATGTCCTGCAGAAAGCACAGCCAGAGTTGACTAGCTTGAGGAGCGAAGTTTCTGAACTTAGATCTGTCAAGGAGACGTTGGACAACAAGAACGCGGACTTCATGAGACTGGAGACTAGACATGAAGAGATGCGTTCTGAAGTTGCTGGGCTGAAGCAAGCCATAGCTGAACGAGACTCTGATATCAAAATCTTGAATCAGAAGATCGTTCAAGAGGAGAACACCAGGCTAAGAGCAGAAGAGTCGAGTAGCAAAGCAGGTCAGGAGATTCAGCGCCTAGAAATTGAGCGACGACAAGCCACAGAGTCGCTTGACAGGCTATCGAAAGACCTTGCAAAAGCACGAGAGGATCTCAATAATACCAAGACAAGGCTGAAACAAGTCGAATCACAATTATCGCAACGCGGTAGGGAGAATGAGGAGCTAAAGGAGGACATCGAACTCAAAACCGCCCAGCATGCTAGTGCACAAAACCTAATGGGTAGCATGCGTGATCAGACAGCAGAAATGGCTATGCAAATGAAAGAGGCGCGAGAACGCTGTGAGAGTTTAGAGGAGGAGGTTGCCGATACTCATCGACTTCTCGGTGAGCGGAGCAGAGAGGGTGAAACGATGAGGAGGCTGTTGGCGGATGTGGAGGGGAGAGCGGATACACGAGTTCGAGAGATGAAGGAGCGCATGGACACTGCAATTGAAGAAAGAGACCGTGCCGAGGACGAGGCTAGCACGACGGGTCGGCGACGAGCACGAGAGTTAGAGGATCTGCGCAATAAAGTCCGTGACGGGGAGAGAAACTTGAAGAGGGCAGAAGAAGACAAAGAAGAGCTTGAGACGGCACAGCGGGATTGGAAGAGGCGGCGCGAAGAGCTCGAATCGAAGACTGAGCAGTCTGTTCAAGAAGCGGATGAAGTTCGAAGAGCTATGGGCGAGCTAAGGGATGCGCTTGACGAGAGCGAGAGGCAGGCGCGCGAACTCGAAAAGCAAAAATTTGAGCTGCGCAGATCAGTGGAAGACACTCAGCATCGGCTTGAAAAGCTCCAGAAGTCCAATAAGGTATGCTCATGAATGTTTGTGCTGTTATTGTAGGAACGCTGACGCGGTGGTGATCAAAGTCCATGGCAGACGAAATCCGAACGATTCAAAGTGCCAAAACTAAAGCCATCGAATCCGAAGCCCAGTTATCTCGTTCATCGATCGACTCCACCGTCCCTCGAGCACGCCTTGGCTCGCCAGCACCGAAGAGTCGAGCCGGTTCCGGGGCACTCATAGATTCTGCAAACGGTCAGGGTACAGCTCCGATTGACTTTGTATACCTTAAAAACGTGCTTCTTCAATTCCTCGAGCAGAAAGACAAAAAACACCAGCAGCAGCTTATCCCAGTCCTAGGGATGTTGTTACATTTCGACCGGTACGAATTGGCGCTCTTTCTAGAAGTCTGCTTACTTGCGTTGCTGACTTGCGTGTAGGAAAGACGAACAAAAGTGGATGTCGGCCATCATCAGCAAATGAAGCCTTTGCGGACCCGAGATTCACGGTACACGAGCTTGACGGGGGGGCAGTCATGTAGTGGTGATGAAGCGTGCATGCAATGAGTTGGGGCAGTCGATCCGACTAGCTGCTTAGGATTGATGTGGCAGAGTGGCATTGCGTGAAAGCGGACAGCTCGTGTCGTCGTTGTCGATGACCTCTAAGAAGTACTGTGGTTTGAGGTTTGTGCGATTGCCAATGCCTGCACCATGGAATCAACGATCTGATGGTGGTAGTAGTAGTAGATACTGTATCAATTGACATCTGATTACTTGAGTGATTCGAGTAATAAGATACCTACCTTAGCGAAGTTCTATGATTCTCTTTAACCGTACTAGAACCGTTTTAGTTTAGAAGACTGTCAATAGGCAGTTTCGTAGTGCTTACGATAGATAAACTCAGTTACCGCAATTCTTTGATCACCTTTCTACATTAGACTGATTTATAATATTCTACGATTATAATTCGATTTTGTCACATCTACGTCTTCGAGTCTAGAAGAAGACTGATATGCAAACAGTCATATTACGATAGATGATAACTGAAATCGTAAATTTACGATTACAGGCATGAAACAGAAGATGAACAGTATCACAACCTTCATAGACTAGCATAAGACTGAATCTGCTTAGCGAGCAATTCGAAGATTTTCTGAACAGAGTTTTCTTCTTTATCTTTATCTTTTATCTTCTTTCTACACAGACATTTAGACACGACACACGCAGTCAGACATTGATCTTACATCTATTTATCTATCTATCTATCTGTATCTAGCTTATCTTCTAGATCTATCGATTCTTTCTGCAGCGGGCTGAACATTGCTTAAGCGTTGCCGAGCTTGTTCAGATAAGACATAGCTGACTTAAGGTACGCTTTCACACAAATAATTCTTGTTAAGAGGCTTTTTGCTAATGCAATGTTCAGCTCGCTGCAGAAAGAACTAGAGCGACTGTTGCATGAGGATACTATTGATCGAAGCGATGCATAATATGAGAGTTGAGAACATCGATGGTGAATGATGAAGCAATTTGTGAATCGCAAGTCGGAGTGAAGTTTGGTTTACAATAGTCTTTGATAGATTACAGATTGTTTACAGATTTTCGGCTGCTTTGCGATAGCAGAATGGTTAACATTGCTGTAACGTCATAAATTTAAATTCGTGTTAACTATCAACACGTAAATTCAAGTTGACGTATAAAAAGGTGTAAACGGTTTGAACTATATGACGTACTATGGTAATTAATCGTATGACGCTTACTACGTGTTCCAAATTTCTTCGCCTAAAGGCGAGAGGGTTGGGTGACACCGTTACAAAACCTTTACCGTAACTCAACCGTAGATTCACTGTAAAAAGAATCCTGCATGAGTCGCTAAGGTAGGTACCTTACGGAAGTAGGCAGTAGAAGCGCGATAAGGCTGTATGTATTGCGTAGAAGCTCTCTTGGTGGGGGGGTTATGATGTCATAGATACCATGGTGGGGGTTTCCAGCGCCAGAAAAACCCCCACCTTCAAGGTAAAGTACCTTTTGGTACGGAGTGCCTGCCTAAGGTACCTTACAGTACCTTACAATAGCTTCGTCAACAAATCCCGGGGGGTTTGTAAACTAACAATCACATTGATTCGATTCACCTGCAGCCTTCAATATTGGATCCGGCAGAGGCGGTGAAATCCAATCTTTCTTCTTTCTCTTTCCTCTTTCTTTTTTCTCCTCCTCTTCCCCACGTCCTGATAGCTTTGCTCAATTCAGTCCAGACCCATCGTGAACTTCTCATTTCTTCCGCGCCTACCAACTTTCCTCCCACCTTGCCGCGTTAATCCTGTTCCCAACATTACCACTCCACAAGCTGCCATTGACCGTCTTCGCCATATTGCCATATTGCCAAAGTAACTAGAGACCGAAGCCACTCGGACCAACCTGGGTAGCTGAACGACTACCCTATCAACCACTGGACGGATTACCTCCCGTCCAACACTATACAGTCATTCACAACTTACCGTACCCCGGATACTTGATCACACTTCAATATGTCTCTACCCTTTAGAAATCCAAGTCATCAACCGTCTCGACAAATGTCAACGGATCCCCACAACGAACTAAATCCCCACATGGACCACTACATTGGAATTGACGTCGGGACCGGCAGTGCTCGGGCGTGTATCATCAACGGAAAGGGAGACATTCTTGGCCTAGCATCGGAGAACATTGGCCTCTGGCAGCCAGAGCAAGGTTACTATGTAAGCATTCCGAGCTTACCGAGATTGCCCAACCCTACATCCGAGCCAGTCGTTGACAGGAGGCATAGGAACAATCAACCAACGATATCTGGCGTTGCATTTGCTCTTCGGTCCAGCGTATTCTAAACCAGCAAAACATCAACCCTTCCACCATACGCGGCATCGGTTTTGATGCTACTTGCTCCCTGGCTGTCTTCTCCCACGACACGGATGAGCCCGTCTCGGTGACTGGTCCAAAGTTTGATAATGATCATAACATCATTCTCTGGCTCGATCATCGACCTGTGGAAGAGACGGAGAAGATTAATGCCACCAAACATAACCTCCTACGATATGTTGGAGGCACCATGTCCATTGAGATGGAGATTCCCAAAGCCCTGTGGCTGAAGAATAACATGCCAAAGGAGCTGTTTGACCGGTGTAAATTCTACGATCTGGCCGATGCGTTGACGCACATGGCTACTGGGAACGAGACTAGGAGCTTCTGTAGCACTGTCTGCAAACAAGGTTACGTTCCAGTAGGTGTCGACGGTAGCGTCAAAGGCTGGCAGGAGGATTTTTTGAAAGAGATCGGCTTGGGTGAGCTTACGGAAGATAACTTCAAACGACTGGGTGGAGTCAATGGGGTAGTGAGTCTCTTTCTTATTGGTATTACAAGCAACATCCGGTTAACAGCAACACAAGAACGGAAAATACATCAGCGCCGGCGAATTAGTCGGAACCCTCAGCGAGAAAGCTGCAAGTGAGCTTGGTCTCCCAGCTGGAATCGCAGTCGGCAGTGGTGTCATTGATGCTTACGCTGGCTGGGTGGGTACCGTTGGAGCCAAGGTCAAGCTTGGTAGCCAGGAGCTTGACTCCCATTATGCAAACAACGACCGATCCCAAGCCTTCACTCGTCTAGCGGCCGTTGCCGGAACTTCTACCTGCCACATCGCCATGTCACCCGAGCCAGTCTTCGTTCCAGGTGTCTGGGGCCCGTACCGCGATGTTCTCATCCCAGACTACTGGATGGCCGAAGGAGGTCAAAGTGCAACCGGAGAACTCCTAAAGCACATCTTAGAAACCCACCCAGCGTTCCAGCAAACGCTGAGTATCGCCGAATCTTACAACATGAACATCTACGACTACCTGAACGAGCACCTACGCGACATGCAAAAGAAAACCGAGGCCCCTACGATCTCATATCTAGGCCGGCATTTCTTCTTTTATGGCGATCTATTTGGCAACCGCTCCCCCGTTGCTGATCCCCGCATGACCGGTGCGGCCATCGGTCTCTCGAACGATAAGAGCATGGATGGACTGGCATTATACTATTATGCTACAATGGAATTCATCGCTCTGCAAACCCACCAGATCATCGAGGCCATGAACAAAGCGGGCCACCAAATCAAATCCATCTTCATGTCCGGCTCCCAATGCCAAAACGACATCCTCATGCGCCTCATGGCCTCAGCCTGCGACATGCCTGTCCTGATCCCGCAATACGTGCACGCGGCCGTTGTACACGGCGCCGCCATGCTCGGTGCCAAGGCCGCCTCGGCCGACAAAGACGGGAAAACGGAGCCGCTGTGGGATATCATGGACCGCATGTCCAAGCCGGGCAAGGCGGTGCCGCCGACGAACGACCCGCATGAGAAGGAGCTGCTGGCGGTCAAGTACAAGGTATTTTTGGAGCAGTGTAATTCGCAGCAGGTGTATAGAAGGGAGGTGGATGATGTGGTGAATAAGTGGGGGAAGGTAGGGAGTGCGAGTAAGGAGAAGGTCGAGGGGGGAAAGGAGGGGAGTGCGGATAAGGAGAAGGAGGAGGGAGGGAAGGGAGGTGGTGGGGTGAATTTGAAACTGCCCCTGGTTTGAAGAGGGAGCCGTGAGAAATGGAAAGGGGTGAGGCGGATGCGGGCGGTGCTGCTTGTGCTACTTGTGCTGGAGACGGAGGGGATTGGAGAATAAGAAAGCAGGGAGATGGGGGGAGGGATGACAATGGGGGCAATATAGAGAAGAGAGAACATTTAAATGACGTTTATGCCTATAGCCTTTATTGAGGAGGTGAATTTTGCTCGATGAATAAAGAAAAGTACGTTGGGAGATTGATGTACTCTGTTGTGCAGCGTCTCGGGCTCGGGGGTTTGAGACGGTGGGGATCTTGAGAGGGGTTGATTGCGTGAGATTGCTATCTTCTTCGCTCGTAGATGGGGACCCAGTGATACTCGGAGCTTATCCCGTATATTACCTTACGTCTAGAGTTCTAACGGTAGCTAGCTTCTACCCTTTCTTCATCCATACTACAAATCCCCCCCCCAACTTCCCCCTCTCTTCCCCACCTCCCCTTCACCTCCCATCCAATTACTTCCACAACTTCCCCAAACTAACCTCCTTATCGTCATGCTTATTCAGCACCTTGGCCGTCGCCAGATCGAAATCCTCCTGCGTCACATGCACCCGCCTCTCTCTCAATGCATACATGCCCGCCTCCGTGCATACGCCCTTCAGCTCCGCGCCGCTGCACCCATTCATCTTCTCCGCAATCTTGGCGAGGTTGATGCCGCGGGTCAGGTTCATGCTGCGCGAGTGGATGCGCAGGATATCGGCGCGTGCCTCGACGGTGGGGGGCGGGAACTCGATTTTGCGGTCGATGCGCCCGGGGCGCAGCAGGGCCGGGTCCAGGATGTCGAGCCGGTTGGTGGCCATAATGACTTTGATGTTCTTGGTGGGCTCGAAGCCGTCGAGTTGGTTGAGGAGCTCGAGCATGGTGCGCTGAACTTCGGAGTCGCCACCGGAGGAGCCTTCGACGCGCGAGGAGCCGATTGAGTCGATTTCGTCCATGAAGATGATGGAGGGGGCGTGTTCGCGCGCCATGATGAAGAGCTCGCGCACCATGCGGGAGCCTTCGCCGATGTATTTTTGGACGAGCTCGGAGCCGCTTACGCGGATGAATTTGGATTCGGTGTGATGTGCTACTGCTCGGGCGAGGAGGGTTTTGCCGGTGCCGGGAGGGCCGTAGAGGAGGACGCCTTTTGGTTGCGCGATGCCCAGCGATTCGAACAGTTCCGGGTGTTTGAGGCCAAGTTCGACAACTTCTTTAATTTCTTTTATTTGCTGGTCCAGCCCGCCGATGGTGTCGTAGGTGCTGTCTGGGACCTTTTCGACCATCATGAGGGAGACGAGAGGGTCGACGGAGGATGGGAGGAGTTTTTCAAGTTTGTAGCTGTCGGAGAGGAGAGTTACGCGTTTACCGACGGTGAGTTTGGAGATGTCCACGCTATCAGATACATCGACGACTAGGACCCAGAGAGTCAGTGATGAGTGCGGGTTGGACTATAGTATGTATTGAAGGAATCATACCGTATTTGCCTTCTGGATGCACCTTTACCAGAACCTTTTTCGTGCCCATTACTTTCACTACCTCTCCTACATATGATCCTGGTTGTTGCAGTAGGCCTAGCTCTTCCCGGAGTAATCGTACCCTTGAGTTGTAGTCGTTTCTTTGAGCTTCTAATCTTCGGAGAACAGCTTGACCTTGGATGATCTCGAGCTTCATGCTCTCAATCTTATTGTGAAAGAAGCTGTCGAGTGCCATGGTGAAGACGCGGGTCTGCCCAAGCACAGCTATGTATGGTGCAGAATCTAGTGTAAGAAGATGGAGGCGTGGATGAGAGGGATGTTCATAGATACATGGGACGTCGGAACATTATGAGCCAAATCGCCGGTCAGTGGATCTCTGGCTTAGCGCCGGTCGACAACCGGTCAGAAATGTGCCAGTTGGACGGGGGGCTTACCACTCTGCTACGAAAGGTTGATCAGTAGAGAGTACATCATCTGTAAAACCACTTGGTAGTACCCACATATATATAACACCACTAAACTGGATTTGGAGTCCGTCCCGTTTTGCCATTTAGAAAAGGGAGCTTCGGAATAGGATAAGGATCATAAGGTATATCAGATGGCTTCAATCGCAGAGATCTTGTGTTCTCGCCACACTGTGATCCATGTATGAGAGTATTTATAGTCAACTAGGCTTGTTCATTCCCTAATAAGGCTCAACATCACAAATCCCTTTTTCGCCCTTCTTACCGGCCAGACGAGGATTATACTCTGGATAATCACCCTTCATCCCAATTGCCCTTCCTACCCAATGATACAGTGCTTGCACGCCGCGCGAGAACAGCCTCTGGCTCTTAAATTGCACTTTAACCGTCCAAGCGGGATGTTCGCCGACGTCAAACGGATGCGTCCACTGCCACCAGCTCAGAGCATTGATTCCCCCATGATATTCCCAATAACTATGGTTATAGTAGATTGCCTGGATCTGCACGTACAGCAGTTTGGCTATCAACCACCTCCGTGCCCTGCTGCCCCACAGCAGAGCAAAAATTGCGCGTAGCCAGTACGGGGTCGAATCTAGAGAGGGGAAGAGGTCGGCGTCGAGGATAGCGCTAGTAATGTTTCGGTAAAGAGCTTCGCTTGCGACTACGAGGACGACGACGAGTTCTTGGTCCAGGTTCTGCTCGCGGGCCCAGGTGGTCCAGTAGTCCGGTTTGAAGTAATATATTTTGCCGCCAAAGGAAGTGCTTCCCGTTCGCGGTTCTTTCCAGTCGCTGACTTGCATTCGGCTTTTCTCGGCCTCGAGGCGTTCGCATTCATTATGGCCTGTAGTATGCCAATGAGCGTTGGTGCGCCAGGTGCTTGATCTTGGAACGGTAATGTGGATGTGGTTGGGAGTGGAGAAGTCAAATATTGCTGTTGCGGGAGGTGGGAGATGAAATAAGGTGCGGGTTCTGGTATCTGTACGATGCATTGTTGTGATTTTATACTGTAACGCGATACAAGAGAGGATATAAGGTCAAATAATAAGAAAGGACAGTCCTATATAGCAAGTGCGATACAAGGAAGAGAGTAGATTCAGAGCTAGCCATTAAATGGATGTCCCGAGGACAAGCACTGCTCAACTCCACGCAGTGTTCAAAGGTGCAAGATTAAGCCAAAAAAGCCCTATCAGGCTGTCATATCGCAGGAAGGGTTCAGCGTCTGAAACTTGGGAGGAATCAACATTGAAACAAAGGGTGCAATCCTTCACGGCGTAGTTGTCTACTTCATCAGAGAACAATGATTCCTTTTTCATATTGCTTTGGTTGATTTGCGCACACTGGGAGTTCGCGCATGTTACTGTATGTTCATAATGCTGATGAGTACTCCGTACAGCTAAAGAAGAAAGCTGATGTCGCCAAGACGTCGGGACTCTACGAACCAAAGTCGATCCTTGCTAGCGTAGGCAAGCTTCGACAAAGTAAACATGTGCCAAGAAGCAGAAACAGGTGGACATCTGATCATGTATCGACCTCATTGTTGACCGCTTGTATCTGCGCAACATTCACTCTCAGATAAATGTACTGGCCTACGCTGACTACGAATGCATCCCCAGACTCGAAGCCTGAAACTTCTAACTGTATCGAGCCGCATGATAACAGCGCAGGTCCCATAACATACAACGGACAACACCCTAGGGCTCCAACATGTCCTCTGATAAGGTCCCGGAAGGTTCTTCTTGGAGGGATAATTCATCAGATCAGTCACCGACGGATACTCGAAGCCAATCACGTCTCCAGTCGACAGCCGGCGAAAGTAATTCACAAGATGAACACAACGCTGGGAACTCGGGGACAGTGCGGCGGAATCGTCCGCCAGCAATTGCTACCAGCATTGGTAACCATATTCAAACGGGTTCATTACCGAGGAATGCTGCTAACTAGCACTTCGGTCTGTGACAGATTCGTTCATTACTCCAGGAGAACCCTCCTACCAAAATGAGCGAACACCTACTCAGCGTGACAATAATCAACAAGTACATAGTTCGGGATCGTCTGCACAACAGGGGCAGACCATGGAGCCTATAAATCCTGGGCCGAAACCGAAAAAGCCTGGCATGGGACGAAGGGCCTCCTCGAAATTCCAAGCTCCCTACAAGGGACAGGAATTCTCAGTCGACGATGATCCTGTCGAATACGAATCGGATGTCGCACAAAGGCGGTCATCGGTAGCCAAGGCAGCATCGGGCTCAGGGCCTGCGTTGAGGAGGCAAGCGTCAACGCTAAGGAGGAGGCCGACAGCGGTACCGACTACCCTCCCACGTGTAGACTCGCGAGGGGAAGAGGAAGAGGAGGCAGAGCAAGTTCAAGCAACTACACAAACTTCACCAGATTCTCCAGATGCTCAAGAAACATCTGGCGAAGACATTGTTCAAGCAGATGCAGATGGAGAAGATGACGACGCCGACTCGAGTGACGCTGAAAGTTTTACCTTGAGAGATCGACAAACAGCGATAAACGAGACTCATCCATTTGGTATACGTATCTGGAAGCCCGCGCTATACAAGAAGCATAGATCTGTAGAGAAGACGGCAGAAGGAGATATACACTCATCACCTGGCGGTCGAGTAAATAAATTCTTGTGGGGATTCAATCTCTTATGGACCATTCTCTTTGGCTGGTGGCTTGCCATCGCCGCTACTATGGGAGCCATTGCTTGCTTCGTTCTTGGGTTCACACCAGGAGCTCTAGACTATGGCAGATTACTGTTGGGTCTTGCCTGGTATGTCTTCTACCCTTTCGGCCAGTTCGTGAAGCTAGAGAAAGACGAAGCATACGCAGAGGAAGATGAGGGCGAAGGCCGCAGCATTAGCGAATACGAGCAATGGCAGAATGGCGATATAGAAGATGGCCGTCTTTTCTTCGGTCCTTTAACATCTCGCTCTATCATTGGCCAGCGAAGAGATAGTGTAGATTCCGTGGGCGAGAACGACAGCCTACTGGGACGGACAAGAAGAGGTGTCGGATCCAATCAGGACGGTCCACGGAACAAAAGAAGATTCTTCGGCCGTGGAGAATGGAATTTTGGCCGAGTCATTTATTTCGTATTCTTCTATTTCTTAATCGCGCCTCTACTATTAGCGGCCTCCGGGATTTGTTGGTTTCTAGTATTTTGGATTCCGATGGGGAAAGTGACGATGCTACTCTTCTACCACCTGCGCCGGCATCCTCTAGCTTTGTCGTTCCACCCCGATGGCGCCTATTCGCGCGGAGGATCCTCATCGCCTTCTTCCTCGGTATTGCTGTGCACCTACCGCGCTGTGGGCTCCAAGTACTGGAAATACACAATTGACGGTACTAATATCTTCCTCATCAATCTGATTGTGGTAGTCCTGTTCGTAATCTTGGACTACTGGGTTCTCGGCGTAGCCCTTGGCCTCAAAATCTGGCTTGTCCACCCTGGCCTTCTGTTCGCGCTGGCGCTCTTTTCCATCATCCCGTTAGCGTATTTCATCGGGCAGGCAGTGGCCTCGATCTCTGCGCAGTCTTCCATGGGACTCGGCGCGGCGATCAACGCTTTCTTCTCCACTGTCGTTGAAGTATTCCTGTATTGCGTAGCTTTGAATCAAGGCAAAGGTAAATTAGTGGAAGGCAGCATCATTGGGAGCATATTTGCTGGTATTCTCTTCCTGCCAGGTCTCTCTATGTGTTTTGGAGCCATCAAGCGTAAAACTCAGAGATTCAACGTCAAGTCCGCTGGTGTGACCTCGACCATGCTTTTGTTTGCCGTCATAGCTGCATTCGGCCCTACACTATTTTATCAAATCTATGGTAGCGTAAGTAGATTTAAACCCCCAAGATCCTTTGTCTGCTAACTGTCTCCTCAGCACGAACTCAACTGCCATTCTTGCATCATCACAGATCCCGCAGATGGAGACTGCCGACGATGCTACTTTTCTCAGGTACCTGCCGTCAACGATCGCTTCTACCTCGAAGCAGTCCGACCATACTGCTGGTTCGCTGCGGTGTTACTGTTCCTATCCTACGTCATTGGGTTGTGGTTTACTCTGAGAACGCATGCAGCAGTAATATGGAATACCGATTTGGATGAAAAGAAGATCCAACAGCCTCCAGGGCCCGGTGGAAGTATCATTCATCAGTCAACTCAAGCACATTATAACGCGGCGACTAAGCAGAAGAGCAATGGTAGTATTAAGGGATCGAGCAGTCGCACTGAAATAAGGGATTCCCAGCTTTACAAACGCATCCTGGATCAATCTCTCAACCAAGTGGGATTGAGTCCTCGCAACGCAGAAGATTCGCTTCATCCACCAGTCTCGAATAATTCCCAGCGAAACCAATCACCGCAAACACCCCATCTCGTTCCGCCAAAAAGTAGCGGAGGGGAGAGCACTGCTGTTGCCGACAACGCGAGCCAAAGAAGTATCCATGTTGCCGGCCTTTCAGAGGAAGACAATGTGAATCTGGTCCGTCAAGTCGCTGAAATGGCTGCTACGGCGGCAGCCGTTGCCGCTCGGGACGCAACAACAGCTCCTCGTAAGGCCTCAGCAAGTGCGCGGACGGGCGTCCATCACAGTCCTCACCCTACCGCTCCTGGTACTGCAAGTCATCATGAACTCCATCACGAGGCTGCCATTGCTGGGACCTCTTTACAAGGCGAAAGCGGCGGTCATGATGCTCCTAATTGGAGTAGGCTAAAGAGTTCTATCATCCTACTTGGGGCTACCCTTCTCTATGCCATCATTGCCGAGATCTTGGTGAACACCGTGGATGTGGTTTTGGAAAGTGTGGATATTGATGAGAAATTTCTGGGAATCACGCTATTCGCTCTTGTGCCTAATACCACAGAGTTCTTGGTAAGAGCGCAACCTAGAACATAGCGCTCTCGCTGACACCATGGATGCAGAATGCTATATCCTTCGCTATGAACGGCAACATAGCTCTTTCCATGGAAATTGGCTCAGCGTACGCATTGCAAGTTTGTCTGCTTCAGATCCCCGCACTCGTGCTATTCAGTGCGTTTTATGGAGGATACACAGATCCACAGGATATCATAGACCACACTTTTGTGTAAGTTAGAACCCTGTCAAGGTTTATCGCCGAACTCCTGTTGACAATTCGCAGCCTCATCTTCCCTCAATGGGATATGGTATGTACCTCAGTTGTCGAGATTCATTATGCTCCTGCTAATCGTTTTAGGTCACGATCATCTTGTGCGTGTTCTTACTTAGCTATGTATACGGTGAAGGAAAGGTAGATCATACGAACTTCCACATTTGTCAAGATGAGAACTGACCATTTGATCTCCAGAGCAACTATTTCAAGGGCAGCATCCTTGTGCTCACCTACCTGGTTATCGTCGTCGGTTTCTACCTTTCCGGGTATTCCCAAAACATCGAGATGATGGGCGTTGATCGGTTCGACACTCTCGCAATTGGACGAGAGACTTTTAGAACGATTGGCAGAACGAGGAGTGGAAGGGCGTATTGAGTGTTCGGGTTTTTTCATATATTTCCAAGACATCACATTTTGCTCTTGAGCGAGGCGTTTGGGAAGGATAAGACTTAGCGGCATTGCATCGAGGAGCAAAGGGTCTTTCTCGAGAGCAGGAACTCTGCTGTACTGGATTTCTGCCACTGCTGTTATAGTTGTTGGTAGTGGTTCATTTAGGCAGCTCTAGGTACACATATACCATGACAAGAGGTAAGCGAATGGTAAGAGCGAAATGCTATCTTCCGCTTTTTATCCCAAAGTCAAGAATGACAGGAAGCAACCTCCTTGCTCATTCACCTATAAGTATTCTTCGCTTTATTTTCTTCTCCATCATCTCCACCATCACTAGGTTGTTCATATGCTTCTTCACCTGCCTTGCCATTTACCCGGCATACTTCTGTCGTGATCCGGTGATGTCTTCCCACCAACGCTACTCGCAACCCTTGTAATTGCTCTTACGCTCATGATTCTAAATCCCTAAAATCCCCTTTCCACCACTGGACCCAAACCCCTCGAAAACATCGCATGAGCTATGCTAATCCCTTTATGATTGTTTTTCCTGAATATTCCTAGAGAGCTAACTATTGACATAAACCTCCAAGGAGCGACCCAGCCACTCACTGAAGCAGTTGGCGGTGTCCAAACATGGAAGATCTTGTTAGCTTGGTGAGGCCGATCGGAATTCTTCCTAAACAGGTTTGACAAACCTGAGGAATGCTTCGCTCACAAGGAAGAAAACCGGTGTGAGTTTGTTCGAGGCTGATAACTGTGTGCTCTTGGGCACTCGATTCTTCTGCCGAGAAGGCACTGGAAGCTCTACTGGGTTCTCTTGCATGCAAACAAACACCAAAGATGTGTACGTTCCCTGCCGTTACTTTTTCTGAAGCTTTTGAGAGAGGGAATCCCGGGTCATGATGCGTGGGGGGGGGGGGGGTTTGCAGTTTGGAGCTGTGGGTTCGGTAGTGGAGATGGACATGGTTGTGCGATGCGAATGCGATCAGTGATGAGGGGGACAAGGTAGTATCGACCTACTTACCAAAGGGGTGTTGAAAGTCAGTAAACAACATATACGGTTCTTTGCAGAGAGCGTTGGCTATAGATTTGTTTATTACATCGAATGTTACGAAGCATGCTTGTTGTTTCGTTGCGAGTGAGCACGTTTCTCACTTTGATTGATCGAGGCGAATGTTTGAATATTTGTTTTGGGGTTGGGTTCCTTGTGCGGTGAGGAGGATTGGAAAGGGAATAGGGGAATAGGGGATAGATTATTCTTACCTTGAAGAGTGACTCTTTTCTTTTTTTGGTTGGTGTTCGGGCTGGGATGGGATATTGAATGTTCGTTTGATGTTTCGGATGATCTTTAGTGATGTATGCTGCATACGGCGGTTTCCTGGGATGTGACATTAGAAACGTTGGCGTCTGCGAGGGAAGTTGTGAGCAGCTACGAGATATTTTAGCTGTGATGCTCTACGTTGTGGTATATAGTGTTCTATCCATGTTATCAGGAAGTAAAATAGGTTTGAAAGATCATACCTGTTAAACTGTTTCCTATATACTATCTAAGATACCTTGAATAAAGAGCACGCCTTTCAATTCCTCAACTTTTCTTCAATATAACCCACATGTCTAGAAAAGCTCCCTAAACAAATGCCTAATACGACGTCTCAAGAGTGCTCTCTTTTTCCTATTGAAGGAGTTTTGAACGGCAGGCAGGAAGAACGGGCGTAGGAGAAGACCCCCTTATCTTAATTTCTTGAAGTAATTTTTCAAGCAGAAAGAACAAAAGAAAGCAAGTCGAAGTTTAATGCTTACATCCTAAAGCTTTATGCTATTGTTCGTTTTGATCTTCATGATATCCTTCGTTCCCCCCCCCTTTACAGACCGCCCAATTCGTCTCGCGATATAACACAACAACTCTCGCTGACATCAAGAACAATATATATCAAACGATCAAAAGTCCACTCTACGATCTTTTAACAAGCACTGCAGAAAAAAGCTTAAAAACAAAAAGAACGATATTCTCGGAAATAAATCCAGCACCCTCGGAAAAACATTGTTAAGATATAACCCTTTCTGAGAACGAAACCCTACAAACTTTACCAAAGACTTAAAGCTCCTAAGATGTAATTTTTTTTTTATCTCAAGAACAACCCAAAGTCGCGGCCTGGGGTGCCCGTCGCGGAAATGATACTACCTAGATCCTCGCGGCGCAGACGGAGGCGGAGGTGGCTGTTTACGGTGGGTTTTGGATGCAATACGAAGGGATGAGAGTGTGTGTGGGTGTGTGGGTAGGTGGCTCCCTCCCTCCCTCCCTCGCCACTCCACCCCTTCCTCCCCCCCCCATCACGTCCGCTACGAGAAGAACAAGTATCCAAGGAACCAAGGCAGTCGATTTGAAAAATGACCAAGGAGGCGATTATATCGTAGAAAACAATAATGAAAGTTGTGGAAGATAAGTTTAGGGAATCTCTGATTGTGTTTGATGCTCTCCTTTCATCCCCCTCCGAACCTTCTCATTCCCCCATACATACCTCACTCACCTCTTACTCTTTTGGCCGCCCTTTCCTCCTTTTCTAGCCCCCACCTTCACCCGTTCCCCCCTCTTCACTGTCTCTCATCTTCCTCACCTCACCACTCCCTCTTCAAATCCCGTTCCTCAATCCGATTCTCATACCTCGGTTCTAATCCTCTGATCCTTCCTCACACAACGAAACAGAATTCAATCGATCCTGAAACCTCTTCGAGTTCTATTCTTATTTCAGGGAACGAAAGATCAAATTAATAGATGCATATATTCAGAGTACCTAATTCTATCATATCGTACTCTTCCGGGATCACTTCGCCCGCCTGATTTTCATCCTCCCTATACACCACATTCGTTAAGAATCCTCAATCCTATCATACACCTGACCCCCTCATCAATCTTTATCTTCTATCGTACAACTTCGTCTACTTTCTCAAATCTCACAGCGTACTGCTCGTTATCCGCTACATCTCCGTTCTCACCTTCGGATAATCCCATGTCACTCATTCAGTCACCCACCCCACCCTTTCATCGTCCATGATAACTCTTCCCCCGCCCGCCACTCTCCATCCCCTCCAACCTCGGTCTCTGCCTCACCCCTCCCTCTGCCTCCATCTCGCCAACGATCCACTCCAGCACGCTCTCATAACACAGCACAAACTGGCGGAGTGTCTGCACCATACTCAATCGCTGATGCCTGAAATCCTCGACCGTTTTCGCGACAAGGTCGATATCATCTCTCATCAGCCACCCCTTCCCTCCGGTCGTATCAGCTTCGTCTTCGTGCTCCTCGTCATCCACATCCATATCCATGCTATCCTTGTTGTTTTCCTTTTCGGGTTTCTGATATTGAAGACGCTGCCGTTTGAGCATATCCACCACACTATCCACTGTACAGAATGTCCCCGTCCGCCCACACCCGGCACTGCAATGTACCACAACCGGCCTCTCGCCCTTACCCGCCGGCTCGTTCTTCCAGATCCCATTGTTTGTCCCGCTATCAGCGTAGCTCTGCACCACACGCCCACAATGCTGCACGAGTCCCAATACGTGCGCGGGATGCGCGGGGGCGCCAAAATCCGGCCAGCTGGAGTATTGCAGTTGCGTGATTTCACGTAGGGGCTCGAAAGGGCGGGCGGCGTGCGAAAGGGAAAGTTTGCGGATCATGACGTGGGGAGTCTCAAGGTCAGGTGAGGGAGAGTCCGGGGGTGATTTTCTGCTGAAACTGCCGTGATGGGTGGAGGAACGGTGCGGCATACTGGGGCGGTGACCCGCAGTAGCTCTTGATGGTTTCGAATCAGAGCGGTTAAGGATGGGGTGGGTAGAGACACGTTTAGGGGTTTCTAGGGAGACGCGGCGTTCGGAGAGGGACTTCAGGTTGAAAGGGCCATAGTCCCCAGGAAGCCAGTAGGGGTGGCACTTGCGTTGGCCGCCTTCGGATTCAGCCGTCAGCATGACGATGACACGAGCGTCCTGTTCCCAGACGACGCGCCAGAAATCCTGGCTTTACGTTAGCTCAAGATCCGATTGAACGAAACAAAGGAGATGGCTTGCCTGAAACGTAGTGGGCACGGGTGCTTGTGACGCAATGTAATGCTTATTACTCCATTGGGCTGCAAGATGGCTGGCGTTGACATAGTCACAGTCCCCCTGGGACACGTTCTGTAGCTTAACCCTCGAATGATCGTATGGCAACATATCCTTGTAACGATTCTTGGTGCCCTTTTCAATCCCTGCAATCTGTATGCTCTCAGCAGAGATTGGCTTCGGCGTGCCATAAGACACATTTGCAGACAAGGCTTCCTGCATTCGCTGCTGCTCTGCTTTCTCGATACTAAGAAAACGGTCTGCTACTATTTGACCTTTATTTATTTCGTCGGTGACCCTTCTCAACCAGGTAGGTAACTGTGCCACACCTTTGTCTGTAACACCCGTTGGCAACTTGACTGGCATTTGGCCTACGCCGCCAATCAAGTCCATGTTCTGTCTGATATTGCCAAAGAACGGATTTGCAGCACCAACAGTTTTGGGCATCAGGCACCCTCCGGCTACAGGAGCTCCAGCGGGTGGCTCAATAGATAGCTTCGTCGTACTCGAGTAATCTTCCATCTCATCTACTCGTCTATTGTCTATTCGGTCCGGAAATTTCTTCGAAAACCCCGAGTGTCCCCCGCGAATGATATACGCAGTCCCTTGCCAACCTTCTGTATTGAACTTTTTCAACGTATTGATCGCGGATGTTGCGTCCTTTATTTGGGCCGAGCTAGCGTCATATACGATAATGTATTTTGCCGCTTTCCATTGCTTGAATTTGGCCCTTTCCTTCTCCTTGGCAAAAGTATCGGCTAATTTCTTTACGTCGAACGATGGGCGCTTGAGGAGAGTAGTTGGTATGCAGAGATTGAGTGCCCCAATAAGCCTCGACTGCGAGTACTGAGGGTAGACCCTTAGGTCGAGTAGAAGAATGTCCTGTGAAAGATAATTTTCAAGCAAATCCACGACGTCTTCGGGTGAACACATGGTGGGTCCATCGCTTGTCAGAGTTCCGGGCAATGTCTCAGCGCGATTGAGGGCACGCGACAAGGCTGGAGACGGAGGGTCCACTCTGTTGTGTGGGAGTGAATGGCGAGGATCCCTTTCACTAATATGAGAAAGTTGACTTCTCCGTGAATTCGATAAATCTAACGAAGGCGAATTTGATGGAGATTGAGCTCTGGGCATGTCGAAAAAGGAAGGCGTACCGCAAGCAAGTGACGACTGGGAACCTTGCTGAGTCACAGGGGGGACATCCACGTCCATACGATTCGCAGCAGGTGTCAGATTCGCCACATCTGGGACAGCAGTATCTAGCGATCTTGGGGAAACCAACATTTCCGCCCTTGCCTTGTTGCTCTTCAAGCTCCCTAGTGTTGGCAGATTCTCACCAGAACCCATGCTAAACTCTACCAAGTTACCATGGCTCAAGTTAAATTCGTTTGTTTCCGATTGCCTTCTGAAAGCGTCGAAATTCGCCGCTTCTAATGGTAACCCTCGTCGGGAAGTCGCTGCGTGTGGACGGGCGTCAGAAGATGGCTGATTCCAGTTCTTCTTCGCATGGCCCCCAGCGTTAGGGTTTGGTGGATTGCTGCCGGGGTCGACCACATATTCGAAGTAACTCGGACTTGGCGTGCGGCGGGTGCGTTGTGCATAAGGCGAGCGAGCTTTGGCCGATAAGCCTGCAGAAGTAGAAGTGGGCTGGCCGGCAGATCCTGGGGTTCGTGCTGGAAGTCCATGAGGTGTGGTAGTAGGTCTTGAGAGGTTCCGAGAGGGAGTTTGGGAGACCCAAGGACTCGGAGGTGAAGCTCGACTGGTCGCAGCGGTGGACATGACTTTGACTTCGCGTTAGGAATCTTAATGCGAAAGGCGATCTTTATGAGGTTAGGTTGAGTTATCGATTTTCGAGTTGGAGAAACGCCATTTTCTAGAGGATCGTTAATCGGGGGTGTGGTTTGGGTAGAAAAGATCTCAACGAGCTTTCACGTTTTCTATCTATCTCATCGAGAGAAGGTGGGTTGAACGTGACTGCTGAGCGGTAGGTTCTGAAGGCGGTCTGGACCCTGTCGAATCTTCCTCTCTACAATTTACGAAGTTGACGTTAGAATAGTGGAAGAAGCAGGTAGACAGGACGTCTGTGATTTGAGTCGAAGAAAGGTGGGGTGTCAATCGTAGCTGTTCTGGAGATGATACGGTAGGAGAATCATGATCATAATGGTAAGTAGAAAGTATCATACTGTGTATTTCTTCTTTGGGGGGCTGCAACAAAAGGTCGCGGAAGCCGATCAGGGTCTCCCAAATCCCCCGCCACCACGTCATAATGTCAGATTTTGATTACGCCCAAAAATACGGATGTACAAAGCACGAAATCAGCTAGTACTCGTAATTTTGGATCGAAGAATCGCTCATTGTTTATTGCACTGATGTAAGTGAACAAGAACAACGATACTATGTAGGTAAATCAAATCGACTGGCAGGCTTGACATGCCTTGAGATGCCTTGTGGTTCTTGTTTGCGTTGAGGAGATATGTCACTGTACGGAATAAGTCAGGTAGGGCTTCAGTTACGACGACCTTAATTCGCCATGATCTTCATGCTGTGCCTGAAAATCCGTGCCCGCTCCACACACCGCCCACCCATGGTATCCACCGCCCACTAAGGTACCTCACTCCACTTTGTCATACCGAAGATCAGCAACGCAACGCAAAGACACGAAAGGAAACATTGGCCGGACTACCACTGAAGCCAGCCTCGTCGACTATCTATCACCGAGGTAGTAGCTATTGTCCCTTTGAAGTCTCAATCCGATTAACAGGTTGCTCCCATTTTCTGGAATGATGTGTTAGTTGTTCTGTCTTGTAGGTGAAGTGAGACTGCAACATACATTCTCATATCGGAGTTGCCATGCAAAGCTAACAGCCAATAGAAATCGATTGCCTTCCTATGCTTACTGATGTAACATGTCTAGCATGAACCAGGGCGCCCGTTCAAGAACCATCCTCGTCCTGGAGAATCTTCAATATACGTTTTTAATCTTTTGGGGTGTCATCTAGTACGCGGCAACATCAAGGTGAAGGGGTTGACGCTCTTTGCGCTTTCTTGGGTATCATTCATAATTCATCCAGTCAACGGCATCGCAACAGCTGTCTCAGGCCAAGCATCAAAAGATAATGACAGTTCTTCTCTTTCTCCAACGCTCATATTCCCCATGTCCCATTTGACAAGGCCGTGGTCGGTAGTGGCGTACAATATGGTCTCGCTAATCCACAACATGTTGTAAACCACGCCCGCCGGCTTTAGCAGGAAGGGTCTAAGCCGGCCAATCCCCTTTTTGGAATTGTAATCATGGACCGGAAAGTAGTGTTGCAATTCACCTTGGTGGAGGAGTCTCGGGTTGAATGTCCACACTAACACTCGAGACCAAGTAGCCGAGGCGATGCTACTGCCGCCTGGAGAAACCGCCATCACGGTTCCAAGCGAACTCGTTCCCTGACGCCAACCCGCGAGAAGCGCGATTGCCTTCCATGATGAGTTTCTTCGTCCGGACTCTAGGTCAACAATGTGGGAGCAGCTTGTCGATGGACTATGAGACTCCGCCTGAACAATGAAAGCATTGAAGCTATCTGTCGTGAAGGGATCAAGGTCGTGGTGGATGCCAATGGCGAGGAAAGAAATCGCGCAGAGGGGTATAGTTTGATGGGAGACAAGCACACTAATGGTGTGAACTCCATGAAAGGGCATTCCAACATGAAATTCTTGCCATCTTTCTTCGTTCTCAAGGTCCAAGTGTACGCGGTTCTTCCATATTGGACCACTTTCTGACGCATCTGGGTCGCAGGAGTGCGTGTACCACCTGTGAATAGGATTGCCTGGCTGATAGAAATTGATGGTCTTGTTGTCTCGTACAAACTGCATATCGAAGATAAGGCGGTCTGGTTTGTTGCTATACGAGCTGGATGGTTCCTGGAATACCACCTTCTGGGGAGAAGAGTCTACATTGCGTGCAAGTCAGCCGGCCCAGCCTAAAACGCTTGAAGCCATTACGGCGTCCCCAGAGAGGTGAATGAAACAACTTGAGCTACCGCATCTTGATATAGAGTTGGAATATTGCTCATTGCTGAAGTCATAAAAGGAATGAATACCATCGTCGTTGGATATGAAATTCTAGAAACCTTTGAAGTATCTTGTTAAATAAAAACGAATGGTGGATAGTAATGGTGTACCAAAAGAATCTTGAATGACTACAGCTATAGACATGTGACGTACCATACCGAAGCGCTGCCATTAGCTTTTTATCTCGACCACACAGCCACAATTCAGGATGCTTTTCTATGTCAGAGCTCGTCCACGAGATACAGAAATTCCCATTTGACGCCAATGCTAGACCCGCTGGTTCGAAACCCAGGTCCTGAGTAATGTCCGTAGTCTCTTGCTCATCAGTAGAGTAGAAATGACCTCTCATTCCACTATAGCAATAATGGAAGGTGACCAATCTGAGTGTGCGTTTGGTTTGAGTCTCTTCTTCGTCCACAAATGGAGAAACTTTTGTTGGTATTTTCTTGTGACTGTAAAGGACAGCTAGATCTCGCGTGTTAGAAAAGGCGATCTTGAGAACCTCCATTCCATGATCGCCTGCGTCTTCACGTGATTGGATCCGAAGCTCAGCTTTCAAACGAACATGGTCGGCCGTTAGCTCGTAAATACCAACGATCGCAGAGTCATGAACTGTTGCAAACTGTGCTGGAGCGCCAGACGAGAAAACAGCCATGCTGATGCTATTTACACTGTCTGCCGGAGCATATCTTGAGATGTCGGCTAAGACGCCCGCTCCGCAAAGGCTTGCTGCTGCTCGTTTGCGGAACTGCAGAAGAAGATCCGCAGTTGTGAGGTCTTCAAGGCCCAGCCTCAGCCCTGGGATACTGTGCAAGTGGCGAAGCAGATTGCGCCTGTATTTAGCAGCATCATATATTGTTTTGCAAGCAAGAAGAGACACGAAAAAGGTACCAGGGTCCATGTGCCATGCTATTGTCTGTAAGATTTCAGGTGGGAGGTGGAGTAGCATCAGACCGTCTTTCTTGTCTGTCATCTTGGCTGGTGATGCATCCCCTAGAGGTGACCGGGGGACGGTTTATACTGAGTTGTTCTATTACTAAAGGATGGGAAAGCACTGGACTATAAAGAGTATATGATCGACGTAACTTGGAGATGTTGGCGGTCCATCGTGGTGAATTACTTTAGGTAGGATGTTGAGCTAAGCCCTACTCGTATTCAGCGTTCCAAACACCCAATTGTGAGATGTTCAAACAACATAATGATTGTTTGTCACTTCTACTACAGAAAGTAAGGGTAAACGTAGGCTGTTGTTTCCTCTACGCACGAGCGGTATATATACAAGGTGATGTGAGGGTGTGATGTTAAGGCCGCTATACAATTCCGCCGGCTCCAGCAACGAACCCGCTCAAATGGATATCCCAAAATCGCTCAATTATATACAAGAACAAGTCCGGTACGCCACAAAGGCGCTTTTTCAAGATATTAAAATAGGCTTTTGCTGCTTTGCGTCGTCCCGGAAAACCAGGTCTTCAAACCACTGAGTCGTTCTTGCACACCAAGGATCCACATAGCGGGACCAGACCTGAGCGACTCGATACAAAAAGATGTAAAACAACGGTATAGCAAATGTACATATCCAGCGATTCGCTATGGGTAACCAATCCAACGGGAGTTGATTACCCTCATTATCCTTGCCACGGTCGGGCTGGACGGAGAACCCGAACAAAACCCATGTGAGGACGGTGCGTATTAAGGGAGCGTGAAGTAAATATATGGCAAAGCTCACTTTCCCCATCCATAACAATGAAGAGTGAGAAAGGACTTTCTTGGCCGTATCGTTAAACATCACTCCAGCAGTAAGAACATCGACTCCAAGACCAGGGTAGTAGCGCGAATATTCGACGTCCTTTGGGAATATGTAACCTGCAAGTTTATCCAGATCCCTTGACCAGCTACTCCATGAAGAATTCTCTTCCGGATATGAACAGAAGTACAAACCAAGAATAATCAAGGATGCAGATGAGATAGATCGAGTGTACGGATGGTCTGAAATCCAATCTTGTACTTCAGGATCTAAAGAGAGTTCTGCGAGAAGGATGCCCCAAAAGACATTGAACCCAACGAGAGCTGGTGAAGTATCAGCTATGGAAGATTCTCGGAATGACGCTGCAGAGCTACTTACCATCCCCACACTTCCACATGAAGTAATAGAGTCCAATTAATATAGCAATGCGCCATCTTGGCTTCACATAGGCCAGTGCGATTAATGTCAAGTAGGTCGTCATCGACCCTTTCAATAGGTATGTGAGTGTCCATTGAATCTTGTCGTACTCATTATACCCGTCTATCCATGTTCCACCCAGATTTGCGAATAAATCATAAAATGCAGATAAGAAAGTTGCACTAGGTTCTGGACTTGTGTCTCGTATCCAACCTGAGTCCGCAAGATTCGCAACCTTGTATGCTCCACATTGACATAGTAACCAACTCAGCGTTGTTGCTATCACAGCGGGCAGAACAAACCTTCCCGTCCGCCGGAACGAGCTTCTCGCTATACCTGTCAATGCTGCTTCAATGTTTCCTGCGCGTATTTGTTTGATGGGTTTCAGAGAATTGACATAGCCGGCGAGAAGGGCGAACGCGGCCACACTGGCGCGGCCCATGACCAAACAGCGTACGAAAGGGAGCTGGAAAAGCACGGGAGGTAATTTGTCGGACATGGATGGAGAGAGAAGATGCGGCGCCAGTGAACGGCATATATGTGCTGTGACGACAAGGACGGAGGCAACGCCACGTAGACCCTATTTCCTCGAAGTGTTAGTGCTTGGTGGACTCAACAGGCGAGGGACATGAGACGAACGTCCGCCCAAACCACATTCTTCTTCTCCGACGACGCCGGTGCCATAATCCTGCTGCTCTAACACACACTCTCTTGATATTGGCCTACTCTTGTCCATCAAATCATGTGCGTAGTTATAGGTAGTATTTGAGCTCTTGCGGCGAGGAGTCGAGCGTGCTCAGACGACTGCCCAATACGGCACTGGTCCTGAAGCACTTAGGGTAGGAAGTGTGTGGTAAAACTAAAGTAATTTTCTATACGTCAGCATCAGTAGAGTAGAGAGCTTCGGACTCTCAGTAGTTGGGAATATTCACGTCTCTTAGGAAAGATTTAGATGATGCTTGACCACGCAAGATGATTACTCTCGTATTCACTTCTCGTATTTGCTATACAGTCAATAGGGGTATCCGGAGGTGAGGTCTGACGCCGATCTGCCAAGAACAATAAGCACGCGAGCAGTTTCCAGGCTCCGTTCTTGTGGATTCTTGCCAGGGTTGACATAACGTCAGTACATAGAGGCCAAGGTGCCAAGGTGCCAAGTAGGGTGCGAAATGTATTAAACATGTTTATCGCCTAACCAAATTAGGTTAGCGTAAAACGTGTTTTAAACATGTTTATTGAAGCATGTTTTAAACACAGGGGTATATATAAATAGCATCAATTAGTTGGGTGCTCCATTGCCACCTCACCGTCGACGATGCTATTCAAAAAATCCTCCAGCACCTCATCGTTTGACGGATTTAGCCTAGTCATAGCGACTTCCTCCTGCAGCAGTCTATCTTCCATATTCAAAAGCTTCTCCTCATCGATTTCAATGCCCTGTGTAGAGTCTGCTGACGAGTAGTCTCGGACGTCATTTGACGGTGACAGTATAAGCACTCCACTGCAGGAACGATTCGGTTTGGAAGAATTATGCTCCGAAAGGCATCAGTAACAGCCTGATTGCGAGGTTTGCCACCGCGTTGAGGAGGCATAGCTGGTGATAGCCTGGTAGGAAGATAGATCTACTCCATGAAGCAATGGCGACAGCGAGGTCAAACCCCCTGAGCTAAATCAGATAGGTTTAGCTTGCTTACATAATATAAAACCAATAAACAAACATGAATAAACCGCTAGTGAGTTTTAAACACGTTTATTGTAGAATAAACGGTTTTATTCTGACCCTAGTGCCAAGAGTGCCCAGAGTGCCCTGCTAGAACCTTACTTTCAGGTGGTAGACCTTAAGGTACGCGTTAGGCGTTCAAGAATACCTTACCTATAGGGTATGAGTTACCCGAAGAATTCCTTACCTTAATTACCGTACTCAACAAACCGCAATTTTCCCGTACACTCACTAGCAAAAATTCATTTCATTGAATTTAGAAGACTAAGATATACCTCCGTACGTTACATATCATCCAATTACGTTAGCTTACTTTAGGGGGAGTGGATAGGAGGTATGAATACAAAAGTGAACAGGGGATTGTATTGTCATTACTTACAAGTGCTGGATTGCATATCAGATCCGCGTCTCTTGGCGTTCGGAACCGGCGGCGCATTCGATAGGCGCCACCTCCTGATTGATGTGGTATGAGTCTGCTGTCGGATTCCAGGTTTCGGCACCCGGATGAACGATTACATGTCCACGTAGACCTTTCTCCCGAGCAAACAATTCAGGTGGATTCCACAATAGTAAGTGTGTATTCGGCAAAGAGGGGGACTGTGGAGTCTGTGGTACAGGATTCCGTACCTTACTTTCAAACCCTGACCGTTTGGGGACTTTGCGTTCTTTTAGCACCTCCGGAACCTGTTTTACTTTACGGCGTACTCCGTAGAGTGCACAGTACGGAAGTACGGAGTAATGTATTCCGTACTCACTCCCCTCGAGACGAAGGATGGGCGCCAGGGAGTTTCCCCTCCCCCCTCCCCACTCCCCTCAACCCACTTTTTCTTTGGCCGGAAATGTCAGGTTGCTGCTCATGGCCGTATCTGGGCTGAACGTAGTGTACAATGTCCATTGGTCCTGCTGTAGTAGAAGCCTACTAGAAGGACAGCTTACACCTAACCAGGGATTCCCAAATCCCCTAAATCCGAGTCTCTTGCTCTCTTGGGACCACAGTCCTGGAAAGAACATCCTTCCATACCCAAGACTTGGACCCCTTTTGCGGCACGGTGTCGCCCCCTCTCCCATGGGTCCCAACGCCGTGGACTAGGTGCCGGCATGGATCCGGCCTGTGTTCGCTGTGCTTCTGCATTTGTCTCCAAGATGTGAGCAATCAGGGGTAGAAGGTCTCTAGCGTCCATCCGTGTCATGCCATCCAGCTGATACCACGCGCGTTTCCTTTTGCTTTACTCTCCAACACTTCTGTGATAGGGAACAGCCGTCGACTGCAAGCGGCGCTTAATCTCAGGCAGACTGCTGCATCTACCGGCCCTATCCTATCTCAATTGCGTCTTTCCACCTTCATTCGCAAGATACGGCAAAACCGCGGGTCCACTGGGGATTGTCATCATGATTATGAAATATGATCCTGTGCCGACTGACTTACTCTCCTTTACGTTCGAGGATGTCGAGAGCAATCCGCACAAACCAGTGAGGGCTCTCCAGATTCTTTCTCGGTATTCTAGACGTCTGATGTCTTCAGGTCATTGTAGATGCCAGCGATCCTTCCCGTTTCGTTACACCTAGGAGCGCTCGCACGATTGTGAGGAAACTTATTGCAGGTTTCAAAGCCGAGGGACTTGAGTCGGGCGATTGCGTCTGCGTTCATTCATTCAATGATGTAGGGCCACGCACAATCCCTGGCCTCGGCAGGGCTACAAGCCGGGGGGAAGGCTAAGCACGATCAGATTTATTACCCTCTGATATACCTAGCCATTATAGGAGCTGGGGGACGCTATACAGGCTCAAACCCTGCCTACACGTCCATCGAACTGAACCACCATGTCCGAACGGCGCACGTCAGATACCTCATCACCGAGCCCCACATGCTCTCAACCACCCTACAAACCGCAAAGGAATGCAACATTCCCACGTCGAGATTATTCGTCTTCGATGCGTCGGATCATGGCCCTTCTGACGGGTACAGGTCATGGGACGAATTGTTGCAGCATGGCGAGGCGGATTGGGTGAGGTTCAAAAACCGTGAAGAAGCTAGCACAACCGTTGCAACCCTGGGCTTTACCAGTGGAACCACTGGTCTTCCAAAGGCAGCCATGGTCTCTCACGAGTACTCGGTCTCTCAGATCTTTGGCATCCGGAGCCGCGATAAGCCTTATGAGGTAGGAAACCCGGAACGAAGTGTTACTATCTCGTGTGCTGATAGATTACAGGTTTCACGTCTTATATGTCTTCCTGCATTCCACGCATTTGGTATGCCACTTATTTCTGGATGTGCGATTCGATATCACGAGACCGTATACCTTATGCGCAGATTCGATACGAAGCAATTTGTTGAGGATATCGAGAGATTCCACATCACAGAGATACCTGTGGTGCCGGCAATGATTGTCGCCATATTGAATTCGCCAGTAACAAAGAAGAGGCACTTGCAATCTCTTCGATATGTTTGGTCTGCCGGTTCCCCATTACGTGCGTCGACTCAAGCTGAGTTCAAGTCTCTGTTGGCGTCAGAAGCAAAGCTCTCGCAAGTGTGGGGAATGACCGAGACGGGCTGGGCTCTGTTCTTTTCCTGGCCGGAAGGAGATGACACGGGCAGCGTCGGGAGGATTATGGATGGCATGGGCGCATGGTCAGTGCTTTGGTCTCGGTTTGAGCATACAATAAATGTGCTGACTGTACTACGCGTAGTCTCAAGGACGAGGATAGTAATCTTGTAGAGGGAGACATGGTAAGAGGAGAATTGTACATCAAGGGTCCGTGTATGATGTTGGGTTACCTGGACAACCCCAAAGCTACTGCGGCTTCGGTTAGTCCTGATGGTTGGATGAGGACTGGAGATATTGCATACTGCAACAAGGGCAAGTGGTACATCATCGATCGAAAGAAGGTGTGTGCTTTGCGATAAAAGTCTGCTCGGTTTCTAGAGCCTTGCTGATCTGACCTTTTTGACGATTCAGGACCTCATCAAAGTCCGTGGTTGGCAAGTCGCTCCTGCTGAACTCGAAGCTATCCTCCTTACCCATCCTCAAATCATCAACGTTGCAGTAATTGGAATCCCGGTCCCCGAAGGCACGGGCGAGGTTCCACGAGCATTTGTCGTCCGAAAACCGAAGCTTGCTAATGGTGCTGCTGCCACCTATGGCGTGGTCGAAGAAAAAGAAGTGTCGGAAGAAGAAATAAAGGAATATTTGCTATCCAAGCTTTCACGGTACAAAGCTCTTGACGGTGGTGTACAGTTTGTAGATACAATTCCAAGGAACGCAACAGGGAAGGCGCTGAAAACCAAATTACGGGAGATGCACATGGGAAATGGGATGAAATGAGTTGGAAATAGTGTACATTCGAGGTATGTGAATACGACGTATGGCTGGGGATGATTGCATAGCGAGGTGCCGGGTTCTCTTGTTCGTATCTTTGGGATGGTGGGCAACTGGGTACATGCTGTACTTATTGGGTATCTATCTGTTATTGTACATATTCATGAAAAGCGTTCGTGAGCAGTGTTGGGATGGCCGATGCCTTGAAAAGGCTTCAGGAGGGTTGGTTGAGTCTAGAAAGTGTGAACGACAGCCGATAGCGAGGCCAACTATCGGACCAAGTGTCAGTGAGGGTGTGGAACTCCAAATTCACCACTTGATTGACGCTGCTAGAGAACAACAAGTCTATTTGTCCATTTCGATAGCTCTGCAGAGACCGGTTGTTGTTCATTGGCTTTCTGCATCCCCCGGTGAGGTGAGTCGGGGGGTTTTCTTGATAGGATGAGCAGATGCTGAAGTGAGCCCAAAGGACTAAGGTAAGTACGTAGTGTGTCGAGCCTTATGATGAGAGCAACGTCATCGAGGAACCTGCACTCAGGTTACTGTACAGCGTCTTGGTCCACTATCATTAATCCCTCACGACCAGACGCATTTTTGGTGCATTAAAGAGTGACTGAGGGTTTTATATCGCATCGCATATGACAGGTAGCCCCGCAAGTCCGTCACTAGACCTGATCTGCTGCAGCCAGTCTTCAGTAAGCTACGGGTCGTGCCTCACCGATGTGAATTGGCATCACACTTGCCTTTCTTCGGTTCTGGAAGGTAGAGATTCAAGGCGCTTCATCTGACTCCTATCTCCCGTAAACAATTGTGTGTCTTTGGGGCTCACCGTCGTTCGGCCCAGCCACGAGTAGGGCGCACAGACCAAGCACCGCACCAAGTCAGTCTGCATGAACACGTCTTGGCTCGAGTGAGCAGTGGACCTTCAACAACCATATCCGCCTCGTACATCAAACGTCGAACTCAAAGAGCTTGCCTTACTGAGGCTGTGTACCTACATTCCGCGCAGATTCGTCTAAAACTACGACTGCTTGCTCTGACTTGGCTACGAGTGCTCGCACCCAACGCTACGCGCCCCAAGCTCTCGTCAACACAGCCCTCGCCATTCACGCTCTGAAAATCTCAGCCTGACTCTCTTTGTTCTAATATGAATGGTAGTGATATCAAAAAAGCGGCAATCAACAAAGCTAAACAAGTTGCGAGCGCAGCAAACAATGCAGCCAATGGTAACGGCGGAAAGAAGAGGAGGAAAGGCCAGGATCTAAAACCAATAATCACAACTGAGGGTCAACAAAGTGCAGACGCGAGTCCGCACAGCGCACCCATCATGAATTCAAGGTTAGCAGGCTCATAGGCGCTCGTTAAGCTGAGATCTGCGCGGTCGGAGCTAACCTTTTGAAAGTGCTAACAGTGTCAATTCCCCTCTATCCCACAATAAGGCGCAACTGAGCCGATCATCTTCGTCTTCCTCATCTCGTGATGAGGGAACCGAAGTTACAGCTGAAGAGGAGGACTCGGAGGACTACTGTAAGGGTGGTTATCACCCGGTCCATGTTGGTGAAACATTCAAAGACGGGAGATATATCGTTGTCAGGAAGCTTGGCTGGGGCCATTTCTCAACGGTATGGCTATCACGAGACACTGAAACGGGGAGACACGTTGCTTTGAAGGTTGTACGATCCGCAGCCCACTACACAGAGACTGCAGTCGATGAGATTAAGCTTCTCCAAAAGATCGTGCAAGCCAATCCAAATCACCCGGGGAAAAAGCATGTTGTCAGCCTGCTGGACTCTTTTAATCATAAAGGACCCAATGGTGAACACGTGTGTATGGTTTTCGAGGTGCTAGGGGAGAATTTACTTGGTCTGATCAAAAGGTGGAACCACAGGGGTATTCCAATGCCGTTGGTCAAGCAGATTACAAAGCAGGTTCTGCTTGGTCTGGACTATCTACACCGCGAATGTGGCATCATTCATACCGACCTCAAGCCTGAAAATGTCCTGATCGAAATCGGCGACGTGGAGCAAATAGTCAAGACTTTTGTTAAAGACGAACCAAAGGCGGAGGATAAGGAAGACAACCGCAATGGACGTAGGAGAAGAAGGACCCTGATCACAGGCAGCCAGCCACTCCCTAGCCCTCTAAATGCAAGCTTTAGCAATCTTGAGCCTATGCGGTTTTCGCATGGCACCCAGGGGTCACACAGTAGCTTGAACCAGATGATGACTGAAAGTCCAAGTAATTCGCCATTGATGGCTTCGCTACTCCTACAGAGAGTAGTCTACTGACTCGTGTTGCAGCTTCCACAACGCCTCCAAAGTCGATGAGAGACTTGCTCGGTATCAGAGACAGTCTTGCAGGCAACGGCGAGGAGGTGCAGAAGCAACGAGAAAAGACAGCGTAGGCTCGTAACGTCTTGAGTTGGCCTCCGCAGTCAGCTAACACGATCGCCAGGGATGTTCTCACCCAAGAAGTGTCTGGTATTTCCCTCGATAAGAACGGCTCTTCAGAGAAGAAAAGCCAAGACGAAATAGCAACAGCAATGGACACCATTTCCGTCAAAATTGCCGACCTAGGAAACGCATGCTGGGTTGGCCACCACTTTACAAACGACATTCAAACCCGACAGTATCGATCTCCTGAGGTTATCTTAGGCTCTAAATGGGGTGCTAGTACCGACGTGTGGAGTATGGCCGCTATGGTACGGTTTTTGTTTTGGTATACTGTTCACGCATCCAAAATAGGCTGACATATTCTTCTGTGTACTTAGGTCTTTGAACTAATTACGGGAGACTACCTCTTCGACCCTCAATCCGGCACCAAGTACGGCAAAGACGATGACCACATCGCTCAAATCATCGAACTTCTCGGGCCCTTTCCGCGCAATCTCTGTCTCTCAGGCAAATGGTCCCAAGAAATCTTCAGTCGCAAGGGTGAACTTCGCAACATTCACCGCCTCCGCCACTGGGCGCTGCCGGACGTGCTGAGAGAAAAGTACCATTTTAGTGTTGAAGAAGCCAAGCGTATTGCAGACTTTCTCTTACCTATGCTGGAGTTGGAACCTGCGAAGAGAGCGAATGCGGGCGGTATGAGTGGGAGTCCGTTTTTGGAGGGTACCAAGGGAATGGAGGGCATTTCCTTGCCTATTCCTGTTGGGAGCAAAGGCGAAGGGATCGAAGGATGGGCGACGGAGGTCAAGAAGCGGTAATTCTGCGTTCCATTATCGCGAGCTTTGAGCCTTTCGATTCCAAGAGGTGGGTACGATAACTGAGGGGGTCAACAATCTTTTGTTTACTAGACATACGGGGGTGTACGGAGATGGCAAGGTCGACATGATCAGGGCTGGCTATGGTAACGAGTTCGACGCATGGACCTCTTTTCTCCTTGTATCTAGGTGCTGGATATATGGTGGATCGGGGGAGGCCGGAACGGGGATGGTAAGCTACGGAACATCCTGACCTCGTTTGGTGGTCTCTGTGCATAGGTAGCTTAGCTAGATGGCTTGGTTTGGTCCTCTTTAGAACTTACGACTTACAGATTGTTGGTTGTATATCCTCATGTCTTTTTGAGGGGCCAATTCAAATAAGTAGGGCTGCATCTTTTGGATCCAGCGGAGCTTTCTCGCTTAGCGGACCTCTGCCCTATCCAGGCTTTCTGATAGACCTTTGTTCATAATTCACTCCTTTTCCACATTCTCCAACTTCTTAGCATCTGTTCAGTAGACACCCTTTCAGAACGCTCCTACATCTTAAGAAGTTCCCTCCACCATCATCCACAATGCCTCCCGTATATTCCCCTTTCCACCCCTCCCCGCTCCCAAGCTAACCTCCTCACCCCTGCCCCAGCGCGGTCTCACCAACCCCGCCCCCAAGGTTAGGCCCCTCCTCCTCCACCCACCCTCCTCGCGCTCTTGGCATCGGCTCGCTGCTGCTGCCTCCACCAATGCTTCGTGGTCCCTACCCGTCTAAATCGAACTTACAATGTTCTGAGAGCATCACAGACGGAATCCGCCCTGCAAGCCGCCAAGTCCTTCTACTGCGATCTGTGCGGGAAGGGGTATAGCAGGATTAACGAGTATGAGGCGCATGAGGGGAGTTATGATCATTTGCATAAGAAGGTGCTGTCCCCATCTTGCCCTCTTTTCCTAAGCATTCTCACTCCCTTGTCCATTCCCCCTCCGCCTACGCACAAAATATTCAGCGCAAAGATGCTGACTCGCTATCCTTCGACCAGCGCCTCAAAGAAATGAAACTCATGTCCCGCGACCCCCTCGCCAGCACCAAAGCCCGCAAAGCCGAGCGCAAAGCCAACGAGTCCGTCCAAGTCATCAATATCAAGCTTGCGCCCTCGAATGCCCACGATAGCGGCAGAAACGGAGGCGGTGGATTCAAAAAGGGCGGGTTTAGGAATGCTTTTGGGTCGGGGGAGGAGAAGGAGCAGACGGACAGGGGAGAAGAGCATGCGGAGGTGGAGGTAGAAGAGAAGTTGGGGGATGAGGGGGGAGAGGAGGTGGAGAGTGAGGATGAGGAAGGCATGTATGATCCCAGGCAGCCGACAGGGTGTTGGAGTGGGTGTCCGGGGGTAGGGTAGGGGGTTAATGGTGTTTGTACCGGGGTCGTTGCTGCATCTCCACGGGCGTTCGGCATGGTAGCATGCTTTGCATGGAAGCTGGAGCATGTATGTTTCCAATCACGACATCAAGCATCCACCCTTCGCAGCTCCTGGAACATCAAACCTGGGTCTCTGAGCAAGCAACTATACTTTCCATATCTGCTCCTCCTGCGATCGCTCCCCCCTGATTCCGCTGATACCGAAAGGTCGACGGGAATCGTGGTGGCGCGGTGGAGTTTTCGGTTTCTGGGCAAATAGCCAGGTTGCAGTGGTGTGGAGTCTTTCGGAGAAGGCATGAAGGCGGGTGGTTCTTGTAGGTTATTTCCCATGCACTCTTTCTCACACATATCATTTTCCCCTTTCCCATTTCCTCACCCGCCTCCACCCCCGCGCCTATCCCCCCTTACCTACCGCAGCTTTCAAACCCAGATCACACCAATTACCAATTACCAAAGTCAGCCCTTTTTTTGCAAACATCAAATCAGAAAACAAACATCATTAGAGCCCATTCGGAATCAAACTCTTTAAAAACCCCCCACTACATATTCCCAAAAACCCTACGAAAGACAAAAAGATAGGCTCGGGCTGTCGATTGCAGAAAATGCACTCTCACACATAATATATACGTACGCACGTGACAACTTTCCTGCGGTTCTGTGCATATAAGCATCGTTCCTATCTGTTGTTATCTATCTTCGGTTTCCAAATAGATGATGTGAAGCGCTCGAAAGATCTCTACCATCTGCTTCCGTCCCTTTTCTCCTTCTCCTTTTCCTTCACACTCAACCCTCTTTTCCGATTTTATCTTTCTTAGTTTAAGAAACTCGGGAGGGGTTAAGTGAGATAAAAGTCTGTGAGGAGTATTGTGGATTAACAAGCAGGCTTCTGTTGGGTGGAAGGGGAATGTGAGAGAAAGCGAGAAGGCTCAAAAGAGTATATAGAATCGGCCAACTGCTCTAGCCCCACTGAAAGACCACCACCACGCTGTATGACAACCGCGTGCTCCTCCTTCCCCTTTCCAACGCCTCGTAGACTCCTCGGCACTTTCGAGTCTTGCAGTACATCTTGGAGAGCTAGCTATTCTTGAGAATGATCGAGAGGGTTGCCCTTGTAATGATTTATATATTACAATATATATATAGAACGAGTGCTTGGCAGGGGGTTTAAATAGTTGAGGTTCTGCGAGTCTACTTTCTAGAGCTTGGTGGTGGTGGCTAAGGGGTTACTGAATACCCCAAAAAAGCGAAGAGGTCATGCGAGGGATACATAATTTGTCAAGAGAAAGGTTCTGAAGATTCAAGGTTCGGGGTTTGTGGAGAGTGAGGGAGTTGGGACGGAGTTTGCAGTTGATACCAACGCTCTATTGGTAAAGGGGTTTAAAACATCAGGATGGATGGTGATGTCGAAAAGGGGGTTTGGGGGGAAGGCATATATCGTTCTAGTATACAGGTATGTTCTCCCCCCCCCCCCCCAGGAATTATAGCGGAGAGTTTTGATTGGAAAGTCATGTTTTTGTGTTTCGAGAATCAGCCGGACCGGGGGGGGGGGCGTTTTGGAGCTTTTTGGGGTGTTGGGATGAAGGGTTTGAGGATTGCTGATGGAGGTGGTTGGTAGCATCATGAGAGTGAATTTGCTAGACAAGAGGGCGGAGGAAAGGGACGGGAAGGGAAGGGGAGGGGATTGCGAGATGGGAAGGTGGTGGGGAGGGAGACGAGGGGGGGGTTGGGACGAGAAATAGGAAGGTGGGGAGGGGGATCGGGGAGGGAGATGGATGTCGAGTTGGGGTTACGTGAGACGATGAGCGGGCAGTGATGGGAAGGTAGGAAAGGGGAAGTTGGGGGGGGGGATGTTGAGATGTGGTTTCTCTTTTCTTCTGATTCCCATCTTCTTTTCGGAGCGTCATGCTTTGTAGAGAGAGACAAGAGGATGCAACAAATCCAAATAACTAAAATTTTTGTGAGATTTCCACTCGCTCTTTTCCATCACCCTCTTGAAACCCCCTTAACGCTTCTCTTTCTTCCTTTCTTCCTTTCTTCCTTTCTTTCTTTCTTTTCCCCTCCTTCATCTCATTCCTAACCTTCACCAACAATTCCAAAAATCCAACCAAAAAAAAAAAACCGCGCAAGAAAAAAAAACGGAACCAAGACGAAAACATCGAAACTAAGATTAAAAAAAACCCACCGAAATCCAGGGGTAGTGAAAAATGACATAACAGAGTCTCGAATAAACAGAAAAACGGGAATTGGAGGAACTCGTCCTTCCCGTATTACAGTTCAAGACGTAATTCCCTGCCTTCTTTCCTGAAGCATCAAATGTGTATACTGTAGAGGGGATAAGGTGGTAGGTACCGTACAGAGATGATTGTTTTGTAAGAGGGGGAAAAAAAGCCTTTGAAGTTCGCACAAATGGGAAAGAAGCTCCCTGGCAGGACAGGGAAAGCAGGGCGAGAAGAGAAACCCAGCATCCTGCCCGGAAAAACCAGGACCTTGTCATCTTTCATTTGACCAAAACATCCAGGAGAAGAAAAGAAAAAGAAAGAAAAGAAAGAAAAAAACTCCCAATACATACTTCTCGCCCCCCCCCGCCTAGCCTACTTCATCCCCTTCCCTTCTGTCCCCCACTGCCTTTTTCGACTTAATGCAATGCGCATAAATGCTGAAATAGAAAAAAACGAGAAAGAGCGATGAGGGAGGTTGTGGTTGGGTCGGGGGATAGGATCTTGTCTCGTGGTTATTTTATATGTCCGGGTTACGCGAAGACGATGCTACGGGGTGAGGGTTCCCGAGATTGGGAAGGTGGGAGAGGGGGTGAGAGGATGGGTCGGGACGGTAATTGCGGGCTTTTGGGGTTTTTTTAAAGAAGAGATGTGTGAAATTTTGGATGGGGTTTTTTGGTGGTGGTCTTTTGATTTTGTGTAAAGATGTTGGATTTGGGAAAGAACAGAGAGGTTGATGAAGGATAAGGTGGTGGTGAATGGTCGCTTCAGTATTCGATCTTTTATCAGGTCTGGCTCTGGATAAGAGTCCGTTCACCAAATGCGCCGATAAACGTGGCCGCCTGCAAAAAGTGTACATCGGCCGTCCCCCAATCAAAGCATATCCACTTCCCAACCAACTACTCGAATGTCCCCTGCCCTCACAACATCGCCAAACCTAAAACCCCCGCCGCCGCCGCCCCAGCAGCCATAACAACCCCTGTCGGCTTCACCGCAGCATTGTACGTCGCCGTCGCCGTCGCCGTCCGATCGTACTGCAGCAGCGAAACCTCATGCTGCAAGACGCTCTGCAGAAACGCCTGGACGTCTGTCGGCGCCGGGGTGGCGACGGAAGGCACCGTGACGGGCGTGGTGGCGGTGGCGGCGGCTTGCAGTATAGAGACGGGCTCAGCGTCGACGGAGTAGGTTGCTGTGTGGAGGACGGAGGTGGCGGTGGTGTAGGCGGCAAGGCTGACGACGTGGGAAGTGTAGGCTTCGTATTCGGTTTTCTGGGAGGGCTGGGAGTTAGGACGGTTGATTGAGAGGAGGGAGGTGAGATGGGGATGAAGGGTGGGGGAGGGTGGCGTGTTAGATGGGGAGGGATGGGAAGACAGAGCGCTGTGTCATTCGGGAGTCCGCGTGTGGTAAACTTGGAGTGAGTGTGGTTAGAGAACAATGGGTTTCATACCTGTTTGTTGTTCTGAACAGTCCACGAAGAAGGGGCAGGGTCAGCTGCCATGACGAGAGGAGCAATCGAGAGGAACGCTGCTGCAAAACGGATTGAGAAATGCATGGTGAAAGAGTTGTTTCGCGTCAGATTGTCTGATGGTTTTTCGACTGAAAAGTGGGAGATTCGAGTAGAAGAAAGTTTTCAAGCAGCGGTAGTTGAATATGAGATGGACAACAGCGGTTTTGTGAGTCAAGCGTAGAAGCTCAGTAGCGCTTCTGCTGAAGGTTCAGCCTTTCAGGAGTAAGGACGACAATATTCATTTATGGGCTTATGGCCAATAGGCGACCCAGTTGCTGAAGCTCTTTCTGCCCTTCCAGGCAGCAGGGTCAAACCAACCAAACTAATTTGCGAGGGTTGAGGCGTAGAAGAGTCACACTCACTGCCGTCTGCCGTACTTGGGGACTGGGGTATCAGTTGTTAGTACCGAAGCAACAAGTCAGGGTTTTGTTTTGGTGGGCTAGCCACTCGTGCCACTCAATCCCCTGATCCCCAATATATCTATATAGTATGTACCCCGTAGAGTATGGCTCTAACCACGGCGCAGCGTGGGGAAATTGGACTGTTCCGTAGCCCGTGAGTCATGACCACTTACTTCGTCTGTCCATCGCCTTTCTCCTATGTATATTGGAACAAGCGGAAGAATTCTTCAGGCTTAGGTTATGGAATGAGGGTATTGCGACTTTGCGAGAAGGATTCGTCGCTTGATCACTTCCCCACAGACCGGGGGATACGGAGCAGGTTCCCCCGGGTGAGACACGAATCAGGGCACCTCGGCAGCCCTACCAAAATAAATGGAACCGCAACCGACCCCATTTCTTTTTCTTTTTCCACTTCCACTTCCGCCGGTATGCAGGATTATTGAACGTGGAAGTTCTAACGATTATAAAGTCATGATTGCTGACGGCTTAGATAGAAAAGAATGTACAACAGTACAGGTCCTTCCTGCGGGCTGGACATTGCTTAAGCGTTGCCGGGCTTGTTCAGTCAGGTATAGCTGGCTTACCTACCTTACGCTCTCATACAAATAATCCTTGTCAAGAGGCTTTTTGCTAATGCAATGTCCAGCCCGCTGCAGGAAGGACCTGTAAGGTAGCTCAGACGTCACATGGAAATATCGCTAAAAGGCTTCTATTTGTTTGAGGGCCTGTATGTTGAGCTTGGCGTAAGCAATGATCGCATTGCACCTTTTGACTCTACCTCGTTCTGGACGTTCAAAAAGTCAAACGATTTGAGGTCTGGGTGCGGTCCTTGATTGCATTGATCATCTCTGCGGAAGCTGATATATAGCCTCAGAGGAACCAGCTATTCTCCAAACCGTATCTAGCCATACGGGCGTCTTCTTGCGAGTTGATTCTGGAGCAGAGGACTTTTTGGGCAGCCCCGTTAATCGATGGCAGCTGCTGAGTTGCAAATTCTGTCCATGAAATCCGGCACAAAGATCGGCCGTGGTGAGGTATCCCTAAGAGCTCTGCGAAGCATGAGCTCTTCATCAATGGAAACGATGGGTTAACCATAGAAGGTATCGAGGCGGCCGCAGCACGGTCTTGTCGTGTGATTTCCAGCGACCATCTATTCATTGGGGTAGTAATCCTTTTGTTGTATGTTCGAGCTGATGCCCTAGCGATTTGACCTTGCTGAGCATGGGCCACTCAACCTGTCCCACGTCTGGGTACTCTCTGTAAAAGTCCGCCAAGGGTGACATTTCTTGAGTCTTCACAGCCTTTAAGATACTTGTCGTGAGCATATCTCGATCTTCATGCACCTTGGCTGTCAAACCCTGGAACACACCTCGCACCCAACCCTCATGACAGATTCAAGGCCATGACTTGTTCGCAATTGGAGACATGTCTTCAACCTCTTTGGCGATCTCGAATACTGAATCGTCGTCTCCATATTGTGCAAGTATCTGCAAGCCAACACTGTGAGGCAGATCCTGAAATCTACTTTTCAGGCCTTCGATGGGTACAGGTACACTAATTGCTGGTAAACCTGCGAGGCTGGCCGGTACGGTCAGGACATCGTCATTGAATGCTTCCACGGAACCACGCTTGGCCAATGTGCTAAGTTTTGGTGGTAGAGATTGTGCTGTCGGCGTTATGATAACGTCGACTCCCTCATCCATATAGGGTTTGTCATCATGGCTCAGAAGGGGATGGGGAAAAGAAAAGACATTGTTAAAGTCATTTTGCACTAGTCGCCGCACCTTTTGAGCCTTGATGAAATAATTGTCGATGGCGTCGGCGCTTAAGCTGTAAGAACCTAGAAGAATTCTCTTCTTGACCTCCCCTCCAAGACCAGCGCCCCTAGTAGCAGCATAGAGAATGTTTTCTGTCCCATCCCCCTCAACAAGCTTATTGCCGTAGCGCACGCCATCATATTTGGCTAGATTAGACGATGCTTCCGCCGGTGCAATGACGTAGTACGCAGCCAATGCTGACTTGGTGGCAGGAAGTGAGACAGAACAGATGGAGTGGCCACGATCTTGGAGAAGGCTTAGAGCATCCAACCAAGCCTGTCGCACCGAGGGTTCTAAATCCCTTGTATTGTACTCCTTTGGTACTCCGATGCGATACCGTTGCCTATGGTGACTTCTATGTCTCCGGAGAGCTTCCTGTATCCTGGACCGTGTCTTTCTAGAGATGGACGTAGGATCACGAACGTCGAACCCTTTGATTACGTCTGATGCCTGCTATTAGTTTGGAGATACTGTAAAGCGGTCAGATGCTTACCAAATACTGATCTGGCTACTCGGCTGTTCCTAGCTAGGACGCCGACAGTATCAAGAGAATTGGCGTAGGCTACCACTCCATACCGTGAGACAAGGCCATATGAAGGCTTGAAACCCACAATGCCCGTATAGGCTGCCGGAAGACGTACAGATCCACCGGTATCTGTGCCCAAAGCCCTGCCTACGGTTAACCTCTTGCCCCGAACTTAACTGGAGGGCCCAAACATACGCAAAACACTGCCCAGTTGCAACGGCTACTGCACTGCCGCCAGAGCTACCTCCCGCAGATATGGGTTCTTGGTCGGTTCCCAAATGGTTTTTGACAGGTCCATGGATTGACTTGACTGAATGGGACCTGCAAAGACCCGTGAACAAACATTACCGCGAACTAGGCCTTCCATATGCATACCCCATCCCAAATTCATCCATATTGGTCTTGCCAACCACAACTGCTCCTGCATGCTCGATCTTTTCGACGACGGTAGCTGCGTATGGGCTAACGAAGCCATCTAGAATCGCCGAAGCGCATGTCGTTGGCTCTTCGATGGTACATATATTGTCCTTGACTGCTATTAACTGTCCATCGATCTTAGATTTCAGCTTCTCTATTGGGGAGTAAGCATGTGAGGGTACTGCTTTTGGAGCTTCTGAGCACCCAGACTGACCGCTTTTAAGTCGAGCAGTGACCTCTCCAGTCTTTTCCGGAATGTAGTTGGCGGGAGCCACGAAGGCATTGAGAGCGTAGTAGATGTCCTGATTGCGACTGAGACTGCATCTTATAGTTTGCCGCAATATCGACATATGACTGTTCTGAGTGGAAATGAGGAGAGAAGAACGTGACATTAAATCTACCCCATGGCGTTGCCGTGGGTTACGGGATGACCCGTTGAACGTCATCCAGCCTCCGGGTGAGCTTTGTTGTTGTTTCAAGTCTGTATTGCTGCCTCCGAAGCTTCAGCTTTGAAGACGTTCTCAGAGCTTAGAGACCCAAGTGCCTCATCCCATAACTGCATTATGATACTTCGGCCAAGCTATGGCGGCATTGCTTTGGCTCTTTTGATCACAACTCGAGCTGCGCAACCCTCGGCGCCTTCGCCCGTCTCAGCGCCTTTACGGGATCTGCCCTGGGGCCAGCTGAATTTCTTACATACTACAGACACCCACGGCTGGCACGCTGGGCATCTTCAAGAGTAGAGTGTCTCTGAGAACAACGCATGACTCTGCTGACTCTTCGCGAAGACAGTCGTACAGTGCTGACTGGGGCGACTACATCTCATTTGCCGAACGATTCCAGGAAAAAGCCGAAAATGAGGGCGTTGATGTTCTAATCGTAGATACTGGTGATAGGATAGAGGGCAACGGGTTATACGATGCATCGGACCCGAAGGGCAGATACACTACGAATATCTTCAAAGAGCAGCATATCGACATCATATGCTCGGGAAACCATGAGCTTTACAAGCAGAACTCGTCGGAGAACGAGTACTTGGTGACAGAGCCCAACTTCAAAGGCAATTACCTCGCTTCCAATCTCGACATATTCGATCCCCAGTCGGGTGAAAGAGTACCATTGGCTCCGCGGTTCAAGAAGTTCACGACGAAGAACCAAGGTATCCGAGTCCTGGCCTTCGGCTTCATATTCGATTTCACCGCGAACTCGAATAACACTGTCGTTCAACCTGTAGAAAAGACCATCCAAGAACAATGGTTCCAAGACGCCATCCGGGACCGCGAGGTCGACCTGTTCCTAGTTGCCGGCCACGTCTCCCTCCGCTCACCAGAATACGACGCTCTCTACAAAGCCATCCGCAGCCAACAATGGGACACACCCATCCAGTTCTTCGGCGGCCACACCCATATCCGTGACTACGTGAAATACGATAGCAAAGCTTACGCCCTCGAAAGCGGCCGGTACATGGAAACCGTCGGCTTCATGTCTATTACCGGGCTCTCCACTGGCGGCAAACCTACTGCCCGTTCCCTTAATCTTCCCACCACACATGACGCGCTTCCTATGCTTGCCTCTCCCACTTATGCCAGACGCTACATCGACAACAACCTTTTCTCATTCTACCACCACACCTCCCTCAATAGCTCCACCTTTCCCACTCCGCATGGCCGCAACGTCTCCGCATCCATCTCTCTCGCCCGTAAGGCTCTGAATCTTGACACTCGCTTTGGTTGCGCGCCTACAGATCTCTGGACGAACCGCGCGCCATATCCGAGTGAAAACAGCATATTTACATGGCTGCAAGAGCTTGTGCTGCCAAATATGATCCACGACCCTACTCGGAATGATACCCCGCGACTCGTTCTCACCAACACCGGGTCAATCAGGTTCGACATCTTTAAAGGGCCCTTCACCATCGACACCACCTTCACCGTCTCCCCATTCACCAGCGGCTTCCGCTTCGTTAAGGACGTCCCCCTCGAAACCGCCTCGAAACTCCTTATAATCCTCAATCAAGAAGTCCCTCAGCTCTCACACTCCCTCCATCCTCTCGGTGCAAAACTCCCCGTGCGCTCAGACCAATCCGCCCCCAGCCAACCCTATTCCCCTCAGCATGCCCCCTCACACAAACAAATCCCCCTCACCCCCCCCCTAAACGACACCGTCCCCCTCACCCCCGGCTACACTACCCACGACGACGCCGGCACCGACGGCGACGACACCATCCACTCTCCAATTAACTTCTACGCCGTGCCCAATTGCATCGAATCACGCATCGGGTTCCCAAAAGAGGACGCGGAGCCCGAGACCGTCGATCTCGTGTATAACGAGTTCATCCAGCCCTATATACTGCTGGCGTTGAAGTTCTTGGGCACGGGGTTTGAAGAGGAGGATACGGGGGTGTATATGGAGGGGATGGATATGACGGGGATGATTGAAAGGTGGGTCCAGGCGAATTGGGGGTGCTGAGGGTTGGTGGTGATGGCGGTTAGGGGTGTTTTGTGTACATGTTCTTGGACGAGCAAATGGGAAGGGGGTATTGTCCCCTGGGTTGTTGGCGAATTGTGCATTGCTGAGTGTACGCGGCGTTTAGAGGTGAACAACTATGCAGTGGAGACTAGGAAGGAGGTACGAGTAAAATATTGCTGTAAGATCTTAGCAGTCAGTCGTTGGCACCGTCGCTCGATCAGCGATTCGCAAAGATTATAGTCATCTGTGCACTCCTTCAAAGATTCGATGCTACCACAACCAACCCATCTAGACCCCACCCACCCAACAAACCACGCCCTACTCGACCTCCTGCACCAACTCCTTAATCTCCCCCCCTCCGCCTCCTAAACCCCCCTCCATCCCCTCCAAGCCCCCAATCTCCGCCACAACCTCCGCCTCCAAATTACCCGTCTCACCCTTACTCCCCTCCTCCGGACACCCATCCTGCGCCCAAAAATCCACCTCGTCTACAAGATCAAAAACGACATCTTCGGCAATTTGCTCGTTGTAGCGCTCGCTGATGGGTCGCAGCTTGCTCGTCGAGCCCTGAGACGTGGCGGTCGGCTTGGAAGTATCAGGCTGGGAGCCGAGCATGTCGACGTCTTCTTCGTTGGAGGTTTGGAGGAGGAGGTCCGAGGGTGGATGCCAGAAGTCTGGACCGAAATTTACCTCGGCGCCACCACCACGGAAGACGCTGATGGCGGGGAAATAACCTAGCATGCCGTCGTCTAGACCGTCTCTGGCCCCGACTTGGTTTAGGGGCTTTGAGGCTGGGGGGAGGAAGGAGAGGAGGTTGGTAAAAGGCGTGCCGGCTAGCTGGCCGTTTTTGTAGATATTGATGCTGGAAAAGGGGAGTGTACGGAGAGGTGTGAGAGGGTGGTTTGAGTTTGGAGGCTGGCTTGCTGCTGTTGACGAAGGATTGTTGGTGGATGATGATGTAGTGGAGAGAACAGGCGAAGGATTCATAAGCTCCTCTATTTCTTTCGTGGAATGGTATTCGAATTGTTCAAAATACAAGTGGGCTTTGTACCGTATAGGCACACGGTCTCTTATGATATCCGCGCATTCAGCCGCGCTGTGGCCGGGCTCAACTAGATCGTCCGACACATCAACAGCTTTGTTGTAGCTTCCCTCAACGATCTTGCGGTGGAGGGCGAGGGACGGGAGTGTGATCTCGAGGCCGATCACGTCGCCTTCGCAGAAGGAGGTATTGGGCAGCATGAAGTCTTTGGGACGAGACATATGGACTTTCTGCCCCGCCACATCGCGGAGACCATAGCTGTAAGCGTCAAAGCCAACAGGAGTGTCGAGACTTGCTTCGCGGCGCGCCCAGCCTACGCGGACGTGACCTCCGCTGTCCTCTTGCTCGTCGGAGGAGTGGTTAGGGGGCTTCACTCCACTAAGAATCTTGCATTCCCAGTACCAGCGTCCTTCGCGAACGCCGACATTGGCGCGGGCCATACGGAAGCCTTTTTCAGTGGTGATGCTTCGGCCGGGAAGGTCGAAGAGGATGTGCGGCGAGGCATCTTCGAAGTTGAAGCGGGGTCCGTAGGGTTCTGTTTCCGATTGACGGTGATATTGGGAGGAGGCGAAGGTTGGGTCGGCTATGCAATGGATATAGCGGAAGCCTTTGCGGTTATAGACACTGTGTTTGCATCAGAATCAAGTAGAATTTTTCAAAGGTGGAGAAGACGAACTTACTGCTCGGAGCTCTCGTAGAACTGCCGTTGGGCTTTCGCGAATATGGGAGTAAAAATCGGCGCTTTAGGAGGATCGAAATCGGTTGATTTTGGAGGTGGAAGCTTGTATCTTATCGGAGATAAAATATTCGAGCTCAGAGTAGACTTCTTCCCCTTCCTGCCCTGGCCTTGGCTATCTGGGGTTGCACTGCGGGCGCCGTCAACACCTTTGGCTTCGCGCTTCTTCAATGACTCCTTCTTTTCACGCTGTTCACGCGGAGGTGGTCTTCTGCTACGTGAATTGGTGGAGTCAGGATTGAGGGGAGACGACACGGCTGGCATGTGTTGTTCGTCTTCAAGGCCGCCGAGAGGTCGTTTTTGAGGTATCGAGGCAGGTGTAGGCGTCGAGCTTCCCGGGCGCGGTGAAGTTTCCGCCATTGCTAATGAAGCCCTAGCTCTGGCTGTGACCGGTAACTATGCCCTGTTGACTTTCGTTTGACGCACACAGTACTGGTTTATCTGGCAATAGGAGGAGGTGTTGCACGGCCGTTCAAGCTCACTGAGCTGCAGTATCATAATCCTACAAACTGCACTAGCGGAATTTGGTCCGCATTGCTTGGCAATCACGTGGTTACTTCTCTTGGTCACTTTATATGCATTCGTTTCCTTGGGATGTTGACTTATGCTGTTCATTAAGTCTATCTCTGCCTTGCTCTTTGAAATGTAAGTATATCTGAGGAAAGGAAACCTGTTCTCCTATATATAATTACTCTATAACCGTTCCCCTAGGCTATGTGTTGAAATACCATGTAAAAGCTTGGACTACCAGAGCCGCTGACCATGGTAGCGGACGATTTGTTATAAGTGACTATGCCGCCGGATGATAAAGTATCAGCTAGGTACAATCGTATTAATGTTCAGGCGGTGTCCCATCCCATCTCCTCCACCAAAGCTGAATACCAAGCTTTCGCATCTCCTTGGAGGCCCATCTCTTCAGGTTGTCGTCTGAAGGGATAGGTGGGCCTTTCGAATAGATCACTGTCTCAGTGAAATACGGCAGTTCATCATTGTAATGCTGAGCCATAGCTATCAGTTTCTCGAGCCAGGGTTTAAGAGGCACACGAAGCACGCCGCTCCGCAAAACAATAGCCTCTATTGTCGCTGGAAGATAACCAAGTGGTGGACAATCCGTGTCAAATGTTTCCAGATGGGTAATGCGCGAGGACTTGATGAAAGTGGCTATTTTCTTCTGCATCCAGGGCTCAAAATCCAGATCAATTAAGATTGTGAGATTTCGCAACGAAGGCTTGTGGCGTTCGAGAGCACTGATGGAATCCATGATAGTTTCGGTCATTTCTTCCTCAGCTGCTTCACTATGATCGTTCTTGCTGGGGATTTCATAGAAAGCAAGGGTTTCTAACTCTGAAATGTTCCGTATGATGTCTGCTACATCGCAACGTTTTCGTTCGACAGCTCCGGAGACACTCAGTATTTTTCTCTCCGCAGAAGTGGGATCCGGTCGGCATACTTCGAGTTCGACCAGGCTTTGCATCTCACTAAGTACGCTAGTGACTTGGGCGGGCATGCTTGTAGAAATCCCTGGAAAACGAAGTCGACGCAGTTTGTCTAAAGGGTATACGAAAGGTATTGCTAGCATATCCTCGTAACTCGTGAGCGACATTAAGTTGGGGAAACTCATGACAAGCATCTCCGAGAACCAACTCAACATGCGGTAAGGTGGTTGGGGATCGGCTTTGGTAGTTGCCAGGATGGTAAAATGTTTGACGTTTGGGAGCAACCGGAATGCTTTTTCAAGGCGCCCTATTTCCAATTGGCAAGCTTCTGTGTACGGGTCTTTATCCGGCCTATTCGATGGATCTGATATAGCAGCTTGCCGAAGTCGTTTACCAAGGGCGCCAATAATCCCCTCCGGATCGATATCATGGAGCTTGAACCGCATATCCACGACAAGTCGGAGGTAGGCATGATCAACTGTCCTCAACCACTCATATAATTCGGACTGCCCGTCAAACACCAGGGATTGCTTGAAAAGATATGGCTTAGATTCTCGAGATATTTGACGATTGGTGAGTAAAAGGTTGTAGAGAGACGACGGACTTGTATTTAGAATGGCACCGTAGACGTGTTCTCGTAGTTCTGTGGGAATACCAAGGAGGCGGGACCGGGATTTCCTGGCGGTAGAGTCATTTGTCTTGTGTTTCGATACAAGAGGAGCCGTTGTCTTAGATTTTGGTGCCATTTTGAAGGGTTTGTAAAGTGGCATTCAGCTGACTCAAGACATATGGCAGTAGACAATATCAGTGGAAAGAGAAATAATTAGCATTACATTCTCTTTCGATGCCTTGGCATCGAAAGAGGTTACTTGATACAGTAACATCGAAGGGTACAAGATCTAAACATGAGTGACTGAAAGTAGAGTGTGCCGCATTTAGCAGGCAACAAGAGCGAACAACCATAACACTAAGACGCTTGACAACAGACCTAGCCATTGGGGCCTAACACGGCGAAGCATTTTGTTAGCAATAACCGCCGAATGAGATTGTGATAAAAATAAAGGATATCCTCGGCCATTGTTGAGACCACCCACGCAGTGCAATTTGACCATGAAGCAAGTGATGAACAGCAGTCAAATAGAACACACTATAAATGGGTAGCCGGATAGGGCATTTTGAGATGAAGAGCAAGAAAGATCTGGAAGGAGGAAACCCAATGACGGACAAGGATGCTTCGCATGAACAAGGCCGAACCATTAAAACATTACCGACGAACATATATCAGTCCAATGGGATAAATGTCAGAAGACCGCTTTCTGATGAGAGATCAAAGCGTAAGCCAGGCGGCTGCTAAAAGGCAAGCTTCGCAATCTACGCGCGTGTAAGGGAGTCCCGGAGCAATCGATGTAGGAGCACGAGCCAGACAAGCAGCCTAGACCTCGTATCTCCGTGGGGGAAAGAAACGAGCATCTAGAAACGAGCATATGAGAATGGACAAGATTAAGAACGACGAGTTCCGTGGTCTGCTCTTGGGCCATATCCTTTCTGCGACGAAGCCCCCGAACGATTGACGTCGGATAGTCACGCCTTGGGGTCCCAGCACCATGGCTCTGTCGCCCCTTGTGCCACATCGAGTCAAACCGTCAACAACGTGGCAGGGACTGCAGGGTCTAGATTACCGAGGGTTTGCAAGAGATGGAGAGATGGGTGAGGGAGCGGGTGGTAGTTCGTGGGAAAAGCGTGAGGTGTTCAGGGCGACCAAGATGCACTATGAGTTGCCGAGAAAGTCCGTACGACGTCGAATTCCTATTGGTCGGTCAACATCGAATTTATCATCATTTTTCAAAATCACCAAGAAACCCCCATAGAAACATTTTCTAAAATTTAAGCCGCACATTCCCAGCGCATGCACCGACGATCTCCGCAGAATGTACAGTTACGGATATCCTTGTAGTATGACAATCCCTGCCGCGTCTGAAGCGTTGTCCGGAGAATTGGGTGCAGCGTTCAATAGGACGATTGATCACTTGGGACCAAACCGGGCAACGTGCACTCCACCATCAGCTTGAGGCTTGAATCTCACCGGAGAAGTAACACAGACAACCTGCAGTCTCAGATTGCGCTAGGACCACCTTCTGCGGAATTGTTTACTCATCCGAGACCATTCTAGCTCAAACTCTTAGAAGTTTAGCCGCATATTTTGCAATAAGGTCCTCGGACGGAAAGCTCATATCTTCGAGCTGCTTGGCGTAAGGCGTCGGTACCTCGGCTCCCGTCACCCGGACAGCTGGGGCATCTAGGTAATCAAAGGCGTACTCCATAGTCAAAGCTAGGATCTCAGCACCAACGCCGAAGCTTGGGAATCCACTCTCCACCGCCATTAGATGACCAGTCTTCTTGACAGACTTGACAATAGCCGCAACATCGAGGGGTTTGACGGAACGTAGATTGATGACTTCAGCCTCCACACCGTAGTTCTTCTTTAGTTGTTCAGCCGCGGTCAGGGATTGGCCAACGCAGCGGGAGAGAGTGACGATCGTTACGTCTTTGCCAGGACGCTCGATCTTGGCTTTGCCAAAAGGAAGTACGAAGTCATCTTTCTGTGCCGCTTCCGACATGGGGAACATTGTGCCGTACAACAATCTAAAGACGAGTTAGTCGTAGAGCCCTGATATGGGGGTCATCTTCAAGGATCATACTCATTTTCCAATACCACAACAGGGTTGGGATCTCTTATCGCAGCCTTGAGGAGCCCCTTGGCATCTTCAGAGCTCCAAGGCGCAACAACCTTCAATCCTGGGATGCAACCGTACCAAGCCGAGTAATCTTGTGAATGCTGTGCTGCGACGCCGGAAGCGAAGCCATTGGGTCCGCGGAAAGTGATATTACAAGGTTGGATACCGCCCGACATGTAGTGTGTTTTAGCTGCTGAATTGATGATCTGGTCGATAGCTTGCATGGCAAAGTTGAAGGTCATGAACTCGCACTGGAGATAGATGGTCAGCTTCGGCTGTGAGACTCGTGCTCGATCAGTGGATTGCTTACAACAGGGTGTAGACCTGCCAATGCAGCGCCGACTGTTAGGCCGCAAAAGCCAGATTCCGTAATGGGGCTGTCGATGACTCTCTTTTCCCCAAATCGATCTAACAAGCCTTTTGTGACTTTGTACCTGCATGCCACAGCCGTCAGCAACCGAGCCTGCCATCCGGTCATGCCAACCCGGCTTTCGTTCAGAGTACGTGCGAAGCTCTAGAACCACTTTCCAGACAGTCTGCAGATCTGCAAGCTCATCCTCTTCTCCTCTCAACCGAATCCTGTTTTGCGGTGTACTCACGCTCCATTGTATTGCGCTACCTCTTCTCCCAGCACAAACACCTTGTCATTTGACTCCAGCTCCTCGGCCAAAGCTTCGTTCAGCGCATCCCTCACCGCCATCTCCTTGGATCCACTTGGCGTGGCATATCGCCTCCTACTTACTGTGGCCGGTAATGAAGCTGGGGGTTTGTAGGCGGATCTGCTGAGCGCTGAGAATGGTTGGGAAGGGGAGAGGAAGCGAGAAGCTGGTCGGAAGAGGCGTGAGGTTACCATGGCAGGTCGCGGTGATACGGTAGGCCAAGAGAGTTGGTCCTCAATGAGGTACGATTGCTCTCCGGTAGAGACAATAAGCTCGACGATGGTTTGAAGTTTCTGGACGATCGGGGTCTGCAGGGCTCGGCGAAACCGTGAAATCCCGTATAAGGACCCTTACGCGCTAGTGTCAATGTTGGGGGCAGCTTGCACGCCGAAGGAACCCTCGGAAACTTTCTTAGAAATGCTCTGAACCATCAACACTGAATGAAGCTTCCGACAAGGAGTCTTTGAGTGCCTCTCATCATTATCAGTCTGTTTGGGGGCAAAAGGGTTCTAATTGCATCGATCGACGCAAAGAAACGTCCTGAAAGTTAGAAGTGAGCTCTGTATTAAATCAACTAGCTAAGTACGTTCTCTAGTCAAGTAGCATACCTTTATATTTTATACCTTCCAGCATTCGGAAATAGGATTGAAATTTATTGGGGAAAATGTAGTTTTAGAAGAGAATATCCCGAGCCTGATATCGTAGCCTAATTCATCACTATTTTTGACCTTTTCTAGGTATTGACCCTTTACTCCTCTATGCCCAAAGCCTCAACGCCCTCATGTGGTTCCAGTCTCCTTGCATAAGAATGTTAATCCTCTTCATGCGTAATTAAAAGAGCTGGTATGCTGCTCTTGGCAGCTGAGATTTCCATGGATGGCACGTTCACGAGAGGCTGAGGCGAGGAGGCTGCGATATCCCAGAGAGCTGGGACCAATCGTGCTGAAAGTTGACACCTGGTTTCATCACTTGTGGTGCTTGAACCCACAAAGACTTCACGCTGACTGGAGTTCCAGCGTTCTATCCAATCAGCGGGTCGATTGGTCCTCTAGCAAGATGACTGGGAAACGGTCGGGTTGTTGCATGAGATTTGATACTACGTAGTACAAATTCTTCAAGGCAACGTGTGACACCTGAAAGATACACTCTCGGGGTCTCTGTCCGTTCTTTCCTCGAATCCCCATCTCGTGATTCCAGCATGTTTAATTTCAATCCAAGAACTGATATGTCGGCTTTTGGTCTGGAGTCTGTAGGGTCCACGCACTGAATTCTCTTGCTGAAAAGTGGCGTTTCTACATAATTCAGCTGTGATTTAGATAGCGGGCGTAGGTTATATGAAAGAGATCCGAGATGATTACGAGAGGCAATAAAATCCAAATCGCCGTTATGAAAGACCGTCTCTACATGACTCATAAATCATCACCCATCAAATCATTGTCATGGTAATTCTGGACACATTCCGGTAGGTCCACGCCACTCATCATACCGTCACTCATCTCGGAGCGCTGCCCGAGATCAAAGAGGTTTGCCACTCCGGTGGCAAGCAATTCAGCTGCCAGCTCCGATCGGCCCCCAGCCCGTACTTGGCGTAGGTGCCACCATACACTTCTTGGGCACTGTCTAGTAGGACGTCAGGCACAGACGCCCCATGTAACATTGTTGATCACGAAGGTGCAGCCGAGGGGGCTATTTGGGGTGCAAAATTTCCCAAGAAAACAACCAACACAGCGCAGTATCTGTTCTCGTGCGGCATCGAATTAGTACACGTGTAAAGCAAATACAAAAGCTTTGAATATAGTAAGGGTTTAAAGAAGACTTGAGTATCACGTCTTAAACGTAGTGAGCGAGACCAACGCCAGCATTGGAAGAAAGAGCATTAATGCAATGATGCTTGATAGTACGTCAGGCTCATGAATGGGATACTGGAGGGAAATGAGGGGAACTTACGCAGCAGTGGCAGCAAACATCTCATGTCGCTTCGCCTTAGTAAAGACGCTCATTGCCGCACTAAACAGCAGCGTGAAGACCATAATAAGAATGATCTTAAGAGTGCCATGCCCTGACACTAAAAACAACACTATCGTGGGTGCCATTAGGAGCACAACAGCAATAACAGTCAATGTCAGCCGCACCATAACGTCGATACGATACTTGCTGTAAAGGTGGACATATGCGTCATCACTTTTCTTTAGTTGCTCTGGATGGGTGAATACTGCCTAGTCCGCGTATTAGATACCTCTAAAAGGGGTCGCTTTGTAGCCAGATGAACATAAAGTCGGACTTACTTGCGCGATCCTGCGAGGCAGGTAGTCGAGTGAATCCTCGACAATGGCATCGAACCAACCACCCTCTTGCTCGTCGGCGAGAGCAACGAAATCCTCTCTGTGCTTTATAAAATCTGTCTCGCCGCGACAGAGTGGCTTGCGATCCCATACCCAAGTATAGAGGCTCTTATAATTCCGTGTTGATGCAGTCTTCATTGATACCGATGATTTAATTCTCTGTACAAGATCATCTGGAACAAACCATTAGAGATTTTTCCAATTTGCATTTAGTTCGGTAGTACCGTAGTCTTTAAGTTTCTCATCAATTTTACCGATGAGCATTTTCCGCACTTGCTGTTCATCTTGCTCATTGTCGGCTCGCCTTGACTTCAACACCAAAGGTGTCTCCTTTGCGTCAGCTTCGTCCAAGGCAAGGAGTCTTCTTTCGAGTTGGTAGAGTTCATCTTGGCGATAGAGTAGAACTCTCGAATGAAGAAAGCCAAAACGTCGGCACATCAGGAAGTTCTCATCACAGTTGAGAAGCGCTGCAAGTTGAGGGTACCCTTCTGGGTGGTCGTCGACTGCAGACCTGTAAGATTGAGACGGGTGTAATAATTTCAAGAGAGGGATCTTTACTGCGCTGAACAAGCTTTTCCCGGCCATCTTCCTTTCGCCACGGCTTTCGCGGCAACGGATTCCGAACCCAGCTTGAGAGTCTGGTACGCGGAGCCTTATTTGGAGACTCCGTATCTGTCAGATTTGTTAATCAACGAGAGCGGGTAACGTATTTGGTCGAAGACTGGATCGCACTTCCTTGGGTACGAATCTGGCTGCTGTCGAGCTTGAATTTCTCCTCATTATGCTGGCCTTTTTCAAGATCAGACTCGAACCCAGTTACAAAGTCGCCAGCCGGTGGCGTCGGACTCGATTGGGATGAAACGACTGTGGAAGGTGGTGTGGCTGGAGGCACAACACCCATGATTGTTAAAGATGTTTAAGATTATCATGAAGGAGGATCATTGATGTATTATTATGGACACTGTTACTGTTAGAACTTGAGTAAAAAAGATAGGCACAGATCTAACTTGCTCAGCCACCTTCAGCCTCGCCTGCTTTGCGTCCTAAGGTACATCAGGCCTTCCCGGGCGCACATGCTCTTGGCTTGCATCAAAGCTGAAGATCATGCGCATCACTCAGTAATGGTTGGACCACAAGTTCCCCACAGACCACAATCTATTCGTCTCCGTGAACGCGAGGCTTTTCACTTAGGTCCTTTTCCTCGAATATTTTCTGCATCACCTCGTCTCCGTCCTTCAGCTTGTATTGTCCGTTGCCCAGTACTTCCACTATCTCCCATGGTCCTATTGGACCCCTTGCACCATCAACATAGACTTTCTTGCCCTTCTTGAAACCCATGTCGGGAAACTGGCGTGCCATTGTATGTTATTATGGGAAGCTGATAGGGTATAGCAAGCGAAGTCTTACATCAGAAACCAAACTCTCCATCTTGGGTTTGATGGTCGATCTGAATCCTGGGGGTTTATGCTTCATCCTGTCCATAGCCTCGCGCACACTCTGGAGAATGTTGGATTAGGATTATGTCTTCACATTTTGCTTTATTATTCGTGAGGAGAATGTACCAACCTTATCATTCTGGTCTGTCATTATAGAGTCTGCGTATTGTTGCTGCCGGTAGATGTTGGTAGTTGTATCAGTTGGCACTTCTAAGTCGTTATGAAGTAAGACTGCGTCTTGATATAACCACCTTTATAGGTGTTTATGGACAGGGCAGAGCAGTCTCACTTGTAGGCAGAAGATGCTGGCGAGAAGGCAACTATTGTGATAAGGCAATGACTGCGAGGCTGTACTTGACAGCCACAATTACCATGCAAAGCTTTTTCTGTGTAACCCCCCATTTCAAAAAGGCGCCCAAATTTAATGATCAAGGCTTTGATTTGTAGTCAGCGTTCAACATCGGACACAACTCGACTTGGTTCCTTTAAGCCGTCTGTGAGGGATATTGCGATCCCACATAGTATGGTTACGCACAGAAATTTGGCGCTGAAAGGAAAGTGGATGTATAATCGTAAGATATTGGGATTTTGGTCAAAATGATCGGAACTGGGGTATTGAAGCTTGGAGATGGCGCTGGGTGTAGAGTTGTAGGGAAGTTCGGGTTGGAGGACTGGAAGACTGCTTTCAATGTCGCCGCGGAAAATCCTGGGATAGGTTTGCAGACTCTGATTGCACCGTGAAAGTCGTAAAAATCTATGGTGTAAACCACATTTACACTATAAAGAAAATTTTTACGGACATAGTAGTGGAGGCTTCATGATCAAAGATTATCGATTCGTCTTGTTCTCGGATTAATCGGATTCGAACCTTGACTTACGGACAGCAGCCCGTTTTGTCAGCCACTACCGACCTTCCCGAAAGAACATTCTCCGCCCCACCGTTGAGCAACAACGTCGTCACTCGGATCAATAGTTGACCGCGTCACTGCGTCTTGCTCGTGCTGCGATGTTGTCTTACTCCTTCGCGGTTCCACCGACTACCTTAGAAGTGGACAGAGTTTTGCCGAGCTAGATCCCGGTCAATTCGCTAAGCCTGGCGGCTGATGCAAAGGCTGAAGAATACTCATCAAGTACTTGACGCTCGATGAGGAATACTGTGGCCCATGTAATTGATTTATGGGTTTGTGGCTTCCTCCTAAGGTCTATGCATTGGAAAAGCCAAACGTCTTCAGTTCCCTTCAAGACTCCCATATTGCACATCGTCTTGTCCTGGCGGGGGTGGTATCGCAGCCAGGTCGTCCAGATTTTCTCGAGTAGGAGCAGCTCGCTCGCCGTCATTGGTCATAGCAGCTGGTGCTTTGGCTGCTGCTATAGCCTTCGCGGTGTCTCGGCCTTGCCTGGCAATAGACATCCTTTCATCTTTGTCCATGTTGTCCAGCGGCCTTGGCCTTCCCCACTGTACCCGAAGCGGACAACCTGCAATGACTGCTTTGCCTTGGCATTGTTCAGCTGCAGCCTCGGCGGCGTCCCGTGTCGCATAGTTAACGAAAGCACAGTGTGAGCGATGGGAACAGATAACTGATCGGAGAAGACCGAAGGGTGAGAAGAACGTCCGTAGCGCATGCTCAGGTAGATCATCCTCCACTCCAGTAATGAAGAGAGAAGTTATATTCGTATCCCGTGGCGGCAAGATGTCTTGAGAGCCGGGTGGAAGCTGCGCAGTACCTGGAAATGCGCGTCCACCCCTTGACCCTCCTCGGCCACCTCGGTAGGGTCCTCCCCTGGCTCCCGGTGTGCCACCCCTACTGTCGTTGGTTCGTATAGGTCCTGGAGGCGCCCCAATTCTCATCTGCCCTTCTCCTTCCGAGCCCAGTTGTCTACTATCTTTTCCTATATCTTCCGTTGCTTCCAACCTACGCTGTCGCTTGTAGTATGGCTCACTATTCGCTAGCCTCCGCAGCAGCTCTCGAGCCTTCTCATCTGTCTTCTCGTATTCTTCTACTCCACCTCTTCCCTCTTCAATTTCTCGCTCATTTTCTTGTGCGTAATACTCGCGGTTGATGCTGCTTTCTGGGCCAGGTGCCACCATCTTGAGCGCTGCGTCCCGTACAACGATGGGTAAACCGAAGGAAAGGTCCAGCATACAACACTGACAGCAATTCTTCAGACGAGCGCACGTGAGACATATATTCGTACGCTTAGCTCGAGCAGTGCGATCAGCTTTCCAACGGAATACGGTGAATGGTCGAGTGCAAATCTTGCATTCAGCCCCATGATCTTCCTTTAGCATTTGAACGTACGGGTTATCTGGCAAACAATTCTCGCTGGATCCTGGTCGTTAGTGCTGTATCGTGTAGAAGAGTAAGGAAGAGACCTACCACACTGAAGGGAAGTCTGTCGTCTCCCAGCCGGAGCGGTTCAGGTCCTGCTTGATTTGAGGCATGGCGAAGGTAGGCTGCCTCTTTCGAGTCGCGGGTAGTGTCTCTTGACTCTAATCTTCAAACACCACAGTATTTTGTACCTTGTGGGAGTAATGTAGGTGGAAGACGTTGGGTGTACTCCGTACCGGGAAGTGGGATGAGAAAGTCAACGCCGGTCTGGGGCGAGCCGGTGCTAAATTACTAGCGCTGTGAGGCAAGCCACTAGCGCGATACTCGTATGTGACGTCGTAACCCCCTGTCAACAATTTTCTGGAGAACTCATAAACATAAACCAATACTGCACCTTCTGCCTTCCTCAATACGTCCCATTCCACTCGTTTCACTCAAACAGTCTCCTGATTTTCCTCTTAGTTCTGTATACACACATTGGATAATCCCAATGGCTCCCATTGCCCTCGAGACGGAGGACCACTGTCGCGATTCTGCCTTCAACAAAGCTATGCATGGCAAATCGGCCGACGAGAAAGCAGGATTTCGAGCTATGCTAGGCAAAGACCACGAGGCACAAAAGGCAGCTGTGGACGAGTACTTCAAGCATTGGGACAACAAATCTGCCGGGACTGAGACAGCAGAGATTAGAGAGGTATGGTCAAAGTCTTGACCGTTTCAGAAGCCCTTATTGACGGTGTTATGCAGGCGCGCAAGGCAGAATATGCGACGCTTACCAGACAGTACGTTACAAAGTTGCCATCATGCCAGTAGCTGAGATTGCTAACACGAGCAGTTACTACAATCTCGCTACAGACCTTTACGAGTACGGCTGGGGAGGCTCTTTCCATTTCTGCCGCTTTGGATATGGCGAGAGTTTCTACCAAGCCATTGCTCGTCATGAACATTATCTAGCACACATGATGGGTCTTCGAGATGGCATGAAAGTCCTCGATGTCGGCTGTGGTGTAGGAGGGCCAGCCCGGGAGATTGCCAAATTTGCTAATGTCAACATCGTCGGCCTTAACAACAATGACTACCAGATCGAAAGAGCCACCAAGTATGCCGCTCAAGAAGGCATGTCAGATCAACTAAGCTTCGCCAAAGGCGACTTCATGGTATACCTCCTTTTTTCCCCAAGGGCCTTGGAAGACGCAAACTAATTCTTTTCGCCAAGCAAATGTCCTTTCCCTCGAATTCCTTCGATGCCGTCTACGCCATCGAAGCCACGGTCCACGCCCCCTCACTCGAAGGCGTCTACAGCCAGATCTTTCGCGTTCTCAAACCCGGCGGCGTCTTCGGTGTCTACGAATGGCTCATGACCGACGCCTATGACAATTCTAATCCACACCACCGCGAAATCCGTCTCGGCATCGAGCAAGGAGACGGCATCAGTAACATGGTGCCCGTCTCCGAAGGTCTCGCGGCCATAAAAGCCGCTGGCTTCGAACTAGAACTCCATGAGGACTTGGCGGATAGGAAGGATCCAAAACCTTGGTATTACCCGCTTGATGGTGATCTGCGGATGGTGGGAAGCCTGGGGGATCTGATTACAATTGCGAGGATGACGAGGTGGGGCAGGTGGGTGGCGCATGGGGTTGTGGGGGGTTTAGAAAGGGTGGGCTTAGCACCCAAGGGCACGAAGAAGACGGCGGATAGTCTGGCGTTGGCGGCGGACTGTTTGGTAACCGGAGGGAAAGAGAAATTGTTTACGCCAATGTATCTGATGGTTGCTCGGAAGCCTATGGTTTGAAAGAGGTGTAGAAAGTGTGGGAGTGGTATAGAGTTGTTCGTCTGACTAGCATTTTCTCTTAGGATGGGCGCTGTTGGCCTAGGCTGCTACTTGCTTGGACCGGTTTTGTACATAGATAAAGTAGAGAGGTCTGTACATAACAAGACTAATCGACCTTTTTCGCCGGAAGTCGAAGCTTTTGATGGTTACGGGGCGTGAATGATGTTCGCGTAGGAAGTTCTAGTGGAAGTTTTGCAAATTTTTTCGATGCTTTTTTTGTAGGCTTGGACGTTCCCGCATAGGAAGTCTTTTTTCAAGATGTCTGTCCATCCTTTCAATAGCTCTATGGCTTCGGAGTATCATCCTTGTAGAAAATCGTCATCACAAAACTCAATCAGTTCCTTGAACTATATTTCAAAGTCTTGCGTAATTCCTCACATCAAATTCTGAGGCGCAAGAGAGATATAAAGAAAATCTTTTGTACGTTTAACCATAACTTTTTTGGGGTTCCCGTATGAGAGATCTTTTACTACCGTAAGGATATCCGACGAAAGTGAGTTTTAAGGGAAATTCCAAACCACAGTTTTCTATCCGGGAAGTGTGTTTGCGTTACCTACTGTATATGATGTTTTTATTACTTCCAATCCCACACCAAATCCTCCACCAGCAAAGCAACCTGTAGCCCTAAACCCCCCAAACTCCCCCTACAACCCCAACAACCCAACATCCACCCTCGGCACCACCCCTCTCACCATCTCCGCCACCACCCACCCCGTCCCCAAACTCAAACTAATCCCCCACGCCCCATGCCCCGCCGCAACCCACACCCCCATCTCCCCTTCCACCCCCCCAACAACCGGCGTTCCCCGCCTCGTCACCGGGCGCCAGCATACCGCCTCCCTCTCAACCACGACATCATCGCCTAACAGGCGGCGCGCAGTGGCTTTGAGGACTTCGATCGAGGGGGCGTGGATGATGCGGTCGGTGGGGAGGGCGGGGAGGGGGTAGGTGGCGGAGTTGAGGCCGGCGAGGTAGATGGTGGAGGGGAGGCGGGAGAAGACTTCGGGGCTGTAGTTGGAGGGGTCGGTGGTGAAGACCGCGTGGCAGGTGGATGGGGGAAGAGAGGAGGTGGGGGGAGGGGGTTTGGGGGGAAGGAAGAAGCCAGGGGGGAAGTGGTCTTCTTTGGTTGGGTTGTGTTCTTGTGGAACGTCTCCGTTTTTGCGGTCGCCATTTGGGGTTTTTTCGTTCTGGATATTCTCATTTGAAACATTCCCATTCTCAATATCCGTATTGAGACAGTTCCCGTTTGCCACATTTCCAGATAAAAGAACTCCAGCAGGCGTGGACGACGAGGATGCAGCAGAAGTACTCATCGGAGCCGGCCAGTGCGGAGAACGTAAGAGAAGGGAATGGCCTGCTAGTGACGTGATAGGAATCTTGACTTTGGAGCTGGGGAAGAGTGTTGAGAAAACATTTGGGGTCCATGCACCGGCAGCAAGGACGAGGCGCGAACACGGAATATCTATTTCTTTGGGCGGATCGCTGCTGAAGATGCGAGTGCGAATGCTGGAAAGAGCGCCAGATTGGTCGCGGGATACCGAAACGGCATGGGCTGGTTGGTGCAGCTGCACGCCACGGGCGAGACAGATGGCCATGAGGAATTGACAGAGACGGAGAGGATCACTATGAGATTGACTTAGCATATGGGTACTTGGTAGAAAGCTAATAGGGTTTCCAAGAAAAGGCGGGATTTCATGGCATAAGATTCCTCCGTGGCAGTAGCAGATGTGATTTGGAAGGGCAATGTTCTAATATCATGTATAGTCTTCTCACGTACACTTGTGCCGTTGTGTCGCCTGTGCTGATAATATCTAGCTTCCCATGATGCGCAAGCCATGCTGGCCCATCTCCATTCACCGACCCTGACGTATTTGCCGCTCTTACTCGGCTGACACCCTCTGACAACCAGTCCTCACCCCTCTCACCGATTGTCTCTTCTAAGCTTGAGCTTGTGCTGCTGCTGTATCCCCATTTCTCTTGTCCATTGTTGGCCTCGGCGAGTTCCTTGTGGAGATCAAAGCTCAACGCTCCGAGAGAAGACAGGGACGGAGGAAACCAGTCCCGGGCAAGAAATCCAGCCGCATAGCCACTGGCAGAGGCGAAGAGCTGAGGCGACGGCTCGATAAGGTGGATGTCCGATGCCGGTGTGCTGGATTCGGATAGGTAGTACGCGGTTGAGGTCCCAATGATGCCTGCACCGATAATGACAGTCGCCATGTGGGCCTGGGCTCCAACGCAAAGAGCTAGCTTCCACAGCTAACCTAAGGCTGTGATCGAGTTGGTTGAATGATCGAAAAGATGGCCAGCGAGTCTCTTTGTTACCAGCGGGGCGCTCGATATCCCCGTCCAAGCCTTCCAATCGGCAATACCTCCTGAGCCAGCACACTGAGTTGTTGAGTCTTCCGAGTCTTGTTATCACTCATTGCTCATCTAGATTAAGCCGTCAAGTGTTGTGAAGAAGCCAAGCGATGCGGATTGGAGTCGAAAGCGGAAAAACGGCTTTCACCCCGCACTAGACGCCTTTTACACGCACAAACAATGAATTGGCACCAGGAAAGCTCTTTACTCTTTAGATTTAGTACGAAATCGTCACAATATTAAAGTAGACATTATGAGTGCAAAAATAGTGATCGTTACGGGCGCATCAAGGGGTAAAGGTACAGGAACGTAAATATGAGATGTTTCTGACGGAAATGTAGGCATTGGCCTTGCAATTGCGGAACATCTGTTGCACAGCTCTCATAATGTCGTGGCTGTTGCACGGAGCAAGGCACCGCTGGAGGAGCTGAAGTCCAGATATCCGCAGCAAGTGCAATTCATCACAGGCGACTTAGCCCAGTTCAACCTCGCGCAAGAAACCGTAGATCTAACTCTCAAGGAATTTGGAAAAATTGATGGATTGATCATCAATCACGGAGTCTTAGACCCAGTTGCGACAGTGGGAAATAGCGAGCCTGAAGCTTGGAAAGAGGCTTTCGATATCAACTTCTTTAGTGCTATCGCCTTCGTGAGCGGTTGAAACCCAAGTTCTAGGTCCAATGACTGATCTTTAACAGGTGAAAGCCGCGCTACCAGCCCTGAGAAAAGCCAAAGGCCGCATACTATTCACTTCATCCGGGGCATCCATGTCTGGTTACCACGGTTGGGGCGCCTATGGGGCATCGAAGGCAGCGCTGAATCATCTGGCTCTAACTTTATCCGTGGAAGAACCCGATGTAACCAGCATCTCAGTTCGACCAGGAGTTGTGGATACCGAGATGCAGAGAGATGTGCGGGAAAAACATTTTGAAACAATGCAAGAGACGGATGTTGCCAAGTTCCATACCTTGCACAGAGACGGCAAATTACTTAGACCGGACCAACCAGGGAATGTCATGGCAAAACTCGTCTTGAATGGTTCGAATGCCTTGAGCGGAAAATTCTTAGGGTAAGCCCATCTTCATTTTCCCTTGTTTTGGTGTTGACAGTTCAGTAGTTGGGACAGCAAGGAGCTTGCAGATTTCCAAGGCCCATAGGGAACCTGCGTAAATGTATCCCTAATCCTGATTCTAGATTTTCGAAAATGAATTAGCATCGGTCCTTGCATGAAGACCGATTGAATTGTGATATAGGAGGAAGCTTCAGATGAAAGATGAAAAGACTCGGTTGGTTTTCCGCATGTGCGTGAAATACACACTCAGTATTAGCATGAAATATTTTGTAGCATCACAAGCCCTAGACAATTGGTACACGGACGATGAGACGGGACAGCTTACTATATGCTTATATGTGTTTAATATGTATATTTAGTACCCTTTTAACTCCCTGTGCGCGGCCAGTCAGCAAAATCTACAGGTCATTCGGTTGTATCTAGGAATTTCGTAAACTAGAAAGCCTTTCAGGTAATCGAACCAGTTTTGCTCCTCATTAGGCGCAATTGCAACCTTAAGCATTTGATAGTACATTTGTTTTGTTCATCATGTAGCGTAACAGAAATAGACAGAGACGGAGATAGCAGCATGGATACTGACCACTCTACTTTGAAGATCAACCTCTCCAGATGCCCTTCTGCAATCTTTTCCCAGGGCACACCTCGGCTGCGGCCTGTTAATTATATGCTTTAAGATATTGGGCTTGTATAAGTCAGTTTGAGTATACCAGAATTTGTACGAGAAACGACTAGTTGCGAAAGGCAGTAATCAGAAAGTCCGTTTGGTTAAGACAGGTACGTCACCACAAGAGCTAGAAGCTCAATGGTCTGATAGGGGCGACACGAAGTTCATCATAGTAATATGTGCTGGAGAAGGGAAGCGGAATTAGGAGGCGAGGAATATTACTCACAGATCCTTGCCGGTGATTGTAAGCCGGTGTTAGACAGCTCGCCATCTTAAGGTGTTTCTATAGCTGTTTCACAATATGGATATCAGACCTTCTACATGTTCGGCTTGGGAGTCATCTGCCTGGGGCAGCCTCCGGGAAGTGTGCATGCGCAGCCTAATGTTCCTCGAGCATCTGGCCTATGGACACACTGGCTGTAATTGTAGATGATAGCGCGGCAAACTGTGACACCTAAACCAGGACATCACTGCAGATTCGAAGGTGGCCTGAGATACAGGTGTAGAGGCCTGATACCTGTACTGACGACTAAATATGTAGTGAATGCTTGGAATGAATTTCGCATCACAGAATTCAACAAAGAAACAACGCTAACCTCGTATTGTAACACATCTACACCCCTGGGTTTAATGCTCGCTTTGATTGGTAGATTGAACGTCATTCGACAAGACATTCAGTATTTCTAACACGCTGTTGGTACTACCATCTTGCAACAAGTGGTTCAAACAAAATAGGAAGGACGAGTTTCGAACAGGCTTACCGTAAGAAAAGAAACACTAAACACACACTCCCGGTGTCGAAGACTTCTAGCAAAGCATTGCAGCTATATAAACTCGAGGAAGAAAAGGTTCCGGACACGACGTACGTTGAGATATTGAAGCTGGGCGAAAGGTCCCAAAAGAGCAAGCATACATTCAAATTTCCTCTTGGCGGAGTCAGGGTGGCCAAAATCTGGGATAGAAAACCTCTAAGCCGGGAACATTTGGCTGATTTTAATCAACAATCGTGCTTGGGGTAGAGACTCTACACAATGTCGGATCGCGAGTTTGGCACAGATGACCTCTCACTACCCAAAGGTATACTCTTGGGATCCTTCTATATTGTTTGGCTACTTGTCCAATGCACTTTCTCGATTTGGTCACTCCTTGGACTAGTTCTATACTAACCTCAAGCCCATAGCTACCGTCCAGAAGATCATAATCGAAATCCTCACTACCCCCGGCGTCACCTTCGCACGGGATGCACGCGACCTCCTCATCGACTGCTGTGTCGAATTCATCACGCTCATATCCTCCGAAGCCAACGAAATAGCAGAGAAAGAGGCAAAGAAGACCATTGCGCCCGACCACATCGACAAAGCCCTACGGGAGTTGGGGTTCCCCGAGTATGTGCAGGAGGTATTGACAAGGGCTGGAGAGCACAAGGAACAATTGAAGGTTTGTCGTGCATTGAACTCAATCTGTGAGATCTGCTGACATGGTATAGACGCGCGAGAAAAAATCAAGCAAGATGGATAAGAGCGGTCTGTCGATGGAGGAGCTGATGGCGGCGCAAGAGGAGCTCTTCAAGTCGGCGACGGAAAAGTACAACCAAGGGCCGGCTTGAGATGAATTCACTATTGTAACCTACGGATGCATATGGTACGGCGTTGAATTGAGGGAATGCTGCACTGGGTTTTGCTACAAGGCGTTGTGACTTGGGGGGATCGTGAGGGACTCGGTCAAAGATACCCAAAGTGTCGGAATTCCATTCTAGCACCTTCAATGTCTTTTCTATGATACTGCAAATGCAACAAGATCTACGCTATAGGGGATCAATTGGAGCCTATTCTCCGTCTTGTTACTATCTTCCTGCTATCGAGTAACTTGTTTGGGTGCATCTTTTCCCTGATTTTTCGCTAACCCCTGCTCCTTGCAATGCGCTGTTTGCATCTTCTCTGCTGCAATGATATCTACAAGGCAACACGATCTATCAGAGGCGAGATTCCTATACGTCCAGTCTCTCTCGCATGCTCAGGCCGTCCCTATTCACCCCCTAAGTCCCTTTACTGCCGTGTGCTGCGCAAAATGTGCGCTGATAACTTGCTCACAAGACTTCACAAGCTTGGCCTCCGAACCACGGTTTTAACTCTCGCACTCCACTATCAACAAGGGATCAAAGCGCAAGTATGAGTCACAGACTTGGAGCCCTTCGCAAAGGCATAGATACCCAGCTCCCCCCCGACTTTCTCTTTTTTCCTCCATGCTTCTTGCACACTCGTACTCAGACTTACTGCTCAAGATTTTCACGAATTCACGCACTTGATCATCACCAGCTTCAGTCCAGTTCACCAGACTCGTTCTACCTTACAGTAGTACCACGAGCTCTTCTTCACTATCGAACATGCCTTCCACCACCGTTCCCGTCGCTCCTCGTCTCGCCACTGCTGCCCGCAGTGGCAGGCGTAGCCCGTCCACACCACCACCTGCTGTAGCCGCCACCACTACAACTGAGCGCATTCTGGAGAGGAGAGCGCGCATCATGGCGAAACTCAACTTGCCCAAGTTGAATGGTATGTTCTGCTTTGCACCTTCCTGTTGCTGCACCTTGCTGCCTTTGCTTTTGTGTGCTTTGCGACCGACGGTCGCACTTTCACCCCATTTCTAAGTCGCACTTTCTCTTTCCTTCTACCTCACGCTGGCTTCGCATCTTGCTGTCGATTGCTCTTTTCCTGTTGCTTGCCTTGCTTCCTCCTACCTTGCTGTCGCATAGGTCGCTGTTGCTTCTTGTTGCTTTGCCATATACTTGCCATATATTAGATAGACATATAAATACATATAAGACCTACTTAGATTTTGTGCTCTCACTATATCACACTGTGGTATCACTGCCCACTTCGCCTGTCAGCACCTAGCTACCGCTGCTGCCACCTCACGGCTGCCATATATTGCCCTACCATATACCGCTCCTTGTCTTCCACATCCCTTCACCACCTCACCTCCTCACCACCTCATCACCCCATCACCTTCCATCACCTCATCACCTCACCACCTGATCACCTCACTCCTTCCACCACCCTATCACTCCTTATAACCGATCATACCTGCCATCTAGTAGTACCTACCATATAATCTGCTCCTGCCACCTATCTGCCCCTGCCCTTGCACCCTGCTAGCCTCTTTGTCATTCCTGCTTCTCGATATAGCTGTCTTGATCCTCGTCTTTTCCACCCTGTCTTCCTTCGACATTGCCGTACTTCCACTTCACCATCTCTCATCTTCACCATTCTTTCTCTTCATCCTTGTTGTTACTTGCCGTCCACCTTACCATTCTTTCACATCGTCAGGTCAAAAGACTTCGCTAACTTTCCGAAAGTCGATAAGGCTGTCTCGCCCACCGGCCAGCCATTGCCAATAATCCCGGATCACCGGTCGGCCCAACCACTGCGCTCCGCCCTGAAGCCAGCAACGACCTCGTATCCGGAGGGCAGCCGCGGGGCAAGGCTTCAACGCGCCCAACGCAAACTCCTGGGGGACGCCAAGTCTGTCGTATGTTTGGACCTTCCAATTGGCTACATTTCTGCTTCGATATGTCGTCGCTAACCTGTTCATCCACAGACATTCCATGACGGCTTGGTGTCGAGCGTCCGGGTGTTTGGCGTTTGGTGTGCCTTGTCACCCATTATCTGATGGTGGCGCGGGTCAGTGCGAAAGTGGTAAGTCATCCTCATGGCAACATTGTGTCTGAGCCATTCTAACATGTTCTTCTAGTTCCAACCTTGAGCCAAAAGATTTGCTTTTCTGTATTTTCCCCACATTCTTTTGCACAGCAGACACACATTCCCTTTGTTTTTACGGGGCCATGGTAAGTTGAGGATGGAGCGGCCGTGAAGTCTTCTGTCTTGTTGGTGGCCTTGTTTTGCATCTGCTCGTCAGCTGGTTCTGATTTGTATTTGTTGCCACTCTTTTTGCTTTTGCTTCTTGATCGTCTCAAGGTAAGTCAGGTAAGTCTTGTGCCAATTTTCGTCTGCTGCTGTTATCTTTTTGCACTGCGTTGTCTATCGTTACTTGGCTCAAGGTTGGGACTGGGAATTCGGTTCAACATTTGCAACTTCGACTCTCAACTTCACCATGCTACAGCTCCTGGATTGATCACCCAGGCCTCACTGCAGCATCTCACGAGTCGATTTTGCCCTGCGGTTCAACACCGCAGAGTCAGCGGCTTCAACGCCGTCTGGGAAGTAAGTCTAGCAATCTCATTCCTAGAGTGCCTTCGACTGACTTGATCTAGATTCCTTCAGCTTGTCAGTCATCATGTCGCCGACACTCAGGTTGGCCACCTGGGCAACGCGGCATCAACAAAGTGGAGAAGGGTTTTCCGAGTCTCCGACATACGAAGTGTCGAGACTGAATCTATCGATCAACGTACCTGTCAGCAAGCGGCTACTGCTCTCATTCGTGGAGACACTTCATGTGCCAAGCGGATCTTCAGTAGCTGACGCCTCGATACGCATCTGGTCCGCCAGCCATGCCTCTATCCCGGCTCGTGCCACCGGTACCTCGATATACCAAACGTCGAGACCGATTCCGTCTATCAACGTACCTGTCAGCAAGCGGCTACTGCTCTCATTCGTGGAGACACTTCATGTGCCAAGCGGATCTTCAGTAGCTGACGCCTCGATACGCATCTGGTCCGCCAGCCATGCCTCTATCCCGGCTCGTGCCACCGGTACCTCGATATACCAAACGTCGAGACCGATTCCGTCTATCAACGTACCTGTCAGCAAGCGGCTACTGCTCTCATCCGTGGAGGCACTCTTTGTGTCAAGCGGATCTTCAGTAGCTGACGCCCCGATACGCATCTGGTCCGCCAGCCATGCCTCTATCCCGGCTCGTGCCATCGGTACCTCGATTTACAAAACGTCAAGATGGAATCAATTCAATAAGATACCCGTCAGTTAGCGACTACTGCTCTCATCCGTGGAGGCACTCTTTGTGTCAAGCGGATCTTCAGTAGCTGACGCCTCGATACGCATCTGGTCCGCCAGCCATGCCTCTGTCCCGGCTCGTACCACCGGTACCTTCTGAGGCTAGCTTCCTCACCGACCTGCCTTCCTGGCTCTCAAGACACACACCGCGATTCTGGATTGGGCACCCAGAATTGGCGCGGGACCACAGGAGCCAAGGCAAGTCCATTCTGCATCACCAACTTTCGGACCTCCAACCTTCTACCATCAAGCCACTCACCGCGGCCCTGGATTGGGCACCCAGTTGCTGGCGCGGCACCACATGGGTAGATGCGAATATTGGAGTGAAGAGAGTACCGCCATATATTTACGACACCTTCTTTACTGCACAAAAAATTCAAAAACCCAAACCCTTTCAAAACATTTTCCTGGAAAACGGGACTTCTGTTACACACACACCGCTTCTGCAGCACCCTATTTCGAACTTCAACCTGCTACTCACAAGTCACTCACCGCGGCACTGGATTGGGCACCCAGTTGCTGGCGCGGCACCGCATGAGTAGATGCAAACACTGGAGCCAAGAAGACATCACCACACCGCTTCTTCAGCAGCATATTCTTCCAACCTTCAACCTTTTGCTCTCAAGTCACTCACCGCGACACTGGATTGGGCACCCAGTGTGGGCGCGGCACCACATGAGCAGGAGCGAACACTGGAGCGAAGAAAACTTCAAATACCGCTTCAGCAGCGTATTTTTCCAACCTTCAACCTTTTGCTCTCAAGTCACTCACCGCGACACTGGATTGGGCACCCAGTGTGGGCGCGGCACCACAAGGGCAGATGCGAACACTGGAGCGAGGACGATACGACACACACAGCTTCACCAACACGCCTCTTCAGCTTCCAACCTTCAACTCTCAACTCACTCACCGCGACAACTGGATTGGGCACCTAGTTGTGGGCGCGGCATACTAGTTGAAGCTTATCGGAGGCGGGAAGCGACACATCACTAACGGATTTTTGCAGTGGGGGTTCAGTGGGAAGTCTTGCCACAGGTGAATAGAGAGGCTTGCTGATGTGTACTTACCCTTCAAAGCTTTTAGGGTGCCGCTGACGTTTCGCGTATTTTTTTGGAAGGTGATATATGGAGGAGTTGACTGAGGGTCACTTGGTGGAGAGGTCTCGATGGTCCAATGGTAAGTCGACTTCTTCCTTCTATCTCGTGATTCGAGCATTGACTGACATTCGACAAGCCATCATCGTCAGCGGCACGAAGGCTAGGGCTATCATCGGCGCTGTGATATGCTAAGAGGAGGAGCTAACTATCTAGTTGGTTCATGGCATAGAAATAGGCGATTGGTTGTTAGAGAAAAACAGGTTGACGGTATGATTTCTTCGAGATATTTTCTACCAGCAACATGGCTAATTGGTGGTCAAGAAATTCAAGAACACATCAAAAACCCAGGATGCGGAGGATCGACGGTGCAGATTTGCAAGGGATTTTCGTGGGCGGAGGAAGTTTCAAGTGAGGAAATTGGTGGTCGAAATATCTATATTTTTGGAACGAATAATCGGTAGTTGAGGATGGTTGAAGACTGAGAGTTGGAAATGGCCCGGGGATATTGATAGTTGGAGGAAAAGCTTTGTGGAGAATTATGCGGATTGCAGCCGCCAGTCCTGTATCGAGGCGGCAATTTCTAGAAGTAGAAAATCAACAATCTACCTCCTGATCAATTCATGGTTGCTCTGACTGGTCCTCTAGTCATCTTGCGGTCGACTTTGTGAAAAGGACATTAGTGTAGTAAACTTGATCTTGAGAAAATGAGAATTAAGGGGTACCGACTTCTATAGCAAGGCTAACATTGCGGAAGGAAGTAGTCTACTCCATTGTTTCGGTTACCGTTTATGGGACTGAATCGATTTCTCGATCAAGCACGCCGGAACCATTATGGTTGGTGAAATCAGCATTCTAGACTTAGTGCGGTTTGTGACACCTTTACTCGGAATGCCTGAGAGCTAATGACTTCTGGAGATGTTACGGCGAAGAGTCGCATTGAAACACTGATATCAATGCTCTAGAAACCAGAGCTGTTGTCAGTAATAGATGCTATATGGTATTCATTCAGTATCTAGGAGCGACTGGATGTTACTGTAGCTAGGCATGCCAGGCATTGGAGATGACAAGGCTCAGGAATCCAATAGTATTAGTGCGATCGAATACTCAGGGCACTATTCGTCTTATTTAGTAAGCTACTTCTTGTCTTTGTTTGATGGATTGACGAGTTTATCTATAGAATTGTCGCTGCTGCTGCCGGCCATATGTCGCTAGTAGCTGTCACATTGTACAATCAGAACACTGAGCGTATGCCTTATGTGCGAGCTTGCTTTGCCGATTGCGTGCTGTTGGCATTCGGACTCGGCACTTAGGCATGCCGTCGTTGCAGCGGATGGCGAGGGTGTAAGTCGGAATGGGGCATGTTAATAATGGCATTGAACCTAAAGTATGTCTTATCCACTAATAGCCTTGACTTGCGTGTGCACAGGCTTTGAATTGGGGATAAGCCTTCACCATGATCTTTCTAAGCAACGGCTTCCATTTCACTGGTTGGCGAATAGAAGATTTCAGAATGTGACGCACCGTCAACAACGGAACCTCACGGCCGGTGCCACAGCCTGAAATACAAATTAGTACGTTCATATAATGCAGAAGGCGCTATGAGCAGTATCAACAATCTCTCCACGTATTATGATAATCTTAACAACTGCCGCGAAAAGTAACTCGAGAATCATCGTACTTCAACTTCCGGTTTACCTGTCTGCCGATCCATGAAATGGGCAAACACATCCTGATTTCCGCCTCGAACCCGCCGTCTGGATCCTATGACTTAGGTCTGGTCGTGACAGAGCTGCCATCAACCATAGGCGTAGTAGGTCTCAATCCAAGAGATCTTCGCCAAAATATGCCGGTCGTTAGACGATCCACGAAAGGAGGAGATTTCATGCGGTGTTAGAATAAAATCCTTCCTGGAGCACTCAGCTCCGTGTATCTACTCCCTAACTTCAATACCGTTACCGTCACTCGGAGTAGCAGCATGGGTCCGAGAGACGCTCCCGGTTAAGGTTGCCGACTTCTTGTTGAGAGCATCATAGAAGAGCAGGATTTCATGACTTCGCCAAGGTTGCGTAAAAGACCCGTGGTATCCATCTCGCACAATACTCAAAGCTCCGTAAGAAGATGGCTGACAAGAAACCTGGCAGCAGTTCTGCAAGACCGCTAGAAATATATGCAGGTCGATATTACAATATAATAGATAGTTTCTTCGCTAATGTTATCGTTGATAGTAAAGCTTCGCATGGGGCGTCAGTGCCGTGATGATGTTGATTATTAGCTTTATTATTATGAGATTGATAACTTAGTTTGTGGGATGGAACCAAGATCATGATATAAGAGATCCATCGTTTTAGATTGGTATGAAAATTTTCACAAGGCCAAGTATTTATCCCAGAGCAGATAGAATAATCGATACCTAGTTTTCCCTAGGGCCATACCGGTCTGGTACCATCGAAAAAAATGTTAAACAAACCGGACGGTGTACACTCTTCGGAGTCCTAGTACAAGATTCACTTTAGGAGCCCTTGGAACTGTATAGCTTCTGTATATATGGAGAAATCCGAAAACCTCTGATATCTCTCTTTAAGCCTCTAGCGCCTCTGAATCTACCTTGAGTGGGCTAACGAATTACAGTGAGTGACCAGTGTTTCGGAATGCTGCAAAGCTTGAAAGGTTGAAAGGTCAATCCATCCACGGGTTTTGTCTTGGATCAGATAGAAGCTCAGAATGAACTGTAACCCCGGCAAGCTTGGGATCAGAAAGTGGGTACGGCTAAATTAAGGTAGCGATCTAGGGTTCTTAATGCAAAGGTAGACATTGACTGAGACTCTATCCGTAGGTAAAGGCTCGATTGATTTCCTTTATCTTGACCGCGACTCCGCGAAGTCTGACAACTTCATGTCGTCACGTGGTAGGTTGATAAAAGGACCGACATCTATACGCTAGGCTCAAAGATATCTAGTATATCAGGCCAATATCACGCTAAGATAAGCTTTTGGGATTTATGAGCGGCGCCAATTCTGTGACTGTGATTAAATGATACTCGACTTTAAAGCTCCCCATTAGTATTTGATGCTCGCATTTTACTTGTTTCAACATGCCCAAATCCAGGACGCAAAGCTCGTCAGGACCTAAGAACGGCAGGCGCCATAACCCTCTCTCAGACGATATAGTAGCTACTGGACCCTTGCGAGAAAAGACCAAAAAGAGAAAGACAAGACCAGATGATGCAGGGGACAAGTTTGTGGACTCGGGATCTTCGCGTAAAATACTGAAAATCGGGCAAGACTTGCTTGAGGAAGAGCAAGAAGAGGATGCTGTTGATGCGCCCAATCCTGCATTCGCGTTTGAGTCGCGGTTTGCCGAAGAAAGTGATCCTGATGAAGATGCAAGGATAGACAATGAAGAGGCATGGGGTGATGAAGACGAGGAGGTAGTGGAGGAAGTGGTACGTTGTGCTCCAGCCCAAAGCTCTCATGAGCCCTAGGCTGACAGTACAGTGACATAGGAGATAGACCCGAATGACCTAGACCTTTTCAATAAATTCATGCCATCCGGCGCAGAGCCCATACTACAGCTCAAAGGGCAGTTCGAGGGGTCAATAGGCGAGGAACAGCAACAAGGAACCAATCTAGCAGATCTGATCCTTGAGAAGATCGCCGCCCACGAAGCTACCCAATCCGGAGGCCCACCTATTCAAGGCGGCGGTCCACCCGAAGACGCTGTAGAAGTCCCAGCAAAAGTCATAGAAGTCTACTCCAAGTCCGTCCAATGGCATTCTCGCACCTCTCCAGCGTATCACTAATCCTACCCACCCCACAGAATTGGCCTCCTCCTTTCTCGCTACAAATCCGGCAAACTTCCCAAACCCTTCAAAATCATCCCCACCCTCCCCCAATGGGACCTCCTCCTCTCCATAACCCGCCCCGAATCGTGGACCCCAAACGCCTGCTACGAAGCCACCAAAATCTTCGTCAGCTCCAAACCCTACATAACCCAGCAATTCCTGTCCACGGTGATCCTTGACCGCGTCAGGGAAGACATTCACGAAACAAAGAAACTCAATGTGCATCTGTATAAAGCCCTCAAAAAGTCCCTCTACAAACCCGCTGCTTTCTTCAAGGGATTCATCTTCCCCCTCGTCTCCGGCGGCACTTGTACCCTCCGGGAGGCCCACATCATCTCCAGCGTCCTCGTCCGCGTCTCCATCCCCGTCCTCCACTCCGCCGCCGCGCTCCTCCGCCTGACAGAAATCGCCGCGGAGCAAACCTCCGTCAGCACCGAAAGCGCCGGCGCCACCAACGTCTTCATCCGCGTTCTCCTAGAGAAGAAATACGCGCTCCCGTACAAGGTCATCGACAGCCTCGTCTTCCACTTCCTGCGATTCCGAGTCAACCCCGCGACGAGCGGTAGAGACACGGAGGCGTTGGCGGCCAGGGATGCGAAGCTGCCCGTGCTGTGGCATCAGTGCTTGCTAGCGTTTGCGCAGCGCTACCGCAACGACATTACCGAGGATCAGCGCGAGGCGCTGCTGGATCTGTTGCTGGTGAGGGGGCACAAGGATATCGGGCCCGAGGTGAGGAGGGAGTTGTTGGAAGGGAGGGGGAGAGGGGTGGTGGTAGAGGAGAGGGTGGATGATGGGGGGGATGATACTATGATGGTTGATGGGTCTTAAAGTGAGATATGGTGAGTTGAAGACTAGAGATTGCCCTAGCGGCAGATGTGTGAACGACATAAGAAAATCACCATCCTACATGTAAGGTCTTCAAATACCGCCTCCAACCGTCCAAGCAAACTTCCCATGCGTAACCATTCCCCCCCCCCCCAAAAAAACCACACCACGTCCCCCCCCACTCCTAACCCCTCAAACCTTTACCGAGCCCTACCTCCCCCTATCTATCTCGCTACTAGTAGAAAAAAAGACACACCCCTACCTACTCACAACAACAACCCAAAGGGCTCTAGACCGCATTGGAGACGTTAGGGAGGTTACCAGGTATGGGCGCCGGGGGCTGAGGGCTGGGCGGGTGCTTAGGGTCGGAGGGGAAGTGGGATGGTGTTGGGTGCGGGTGGATGATTCGGATTGTGTGATTCTTGGAAGGTGTGGGTTGGGTTGGGTTGGGTTGGATAGAAAGCAGGCTAGCTAGCGATGACCGGAAGATTGGGGCTAGGTGCGACGACGTGGGTTGGGTTGTTTGGGAAGGGTTTGGAGAGGGGGTTGGAGGTCAGGGTTCTTGAGTTTTGTGGGAGATTAATGAAGATAGCTAGATATACATTATATACATTATATACATTATATACACGCCGAACTTAGGATTGGCGATTGCCGTTTTCGTTCGGGATTAGAGAGAGCACCGAGGGAGCAAGGGGGAGCATCGAGGGAGCGAGGGGGAGCATAAGGGGGCAGTGCAGGGGCGCAGCAAGCAGGAGCCTGAAATGGCTCCATCGACATCGGCTTGAGCTGCCTCGTTGTTGATCAATATATTCAGCTTCGCCTGCTGCACCTTCGGTGACGGATAAACCCCAACGCCGCTGCCAAGACACCAGCAAGAAGGCACCCATGTCATTATTGCGAGTAAGCTCACTCTGTAGCGTTATTAAGTCGGATGTGCCCTCCATCTGTCTCGCCTCGCAACACTGCTCGTTAGAGCTCATAGAATAATACATTGCATAATCTCCACTGAGCGTTTCTATAATAACTTTAAAAAAAACCCCCAGGCTAGAGATTCAAGGGGTGTTTAAGGTTATTGCTGCAAGCGGAGCGAGTAGCATACAGAAATCATTTTATATGTATATAGGGGAGGCTCAAAAAATTAAATAGCGCGAAATCTAAATGATTGATTCAAATCATTGTTAGCAGGGTCATACGAGTACTACAAGCAGACCAGGCCTCACAATTAATGTAGTTTATATTTGTCTGTAAGCCACCTTCAACATGCAATAAGCCTGGCTAGCTCAATCGGTAGAGCGTGGGGTAAATATGCTGAACAAAGCGTTTGTTGAATTAATATTAACTGTCTCTAGACTCTTATCTACACGAGTATATCCCAAGGTTGCGGGTTCGATCCCCGCGTTGGGCTTGTCTTTTTTACGTTTTTCTCCGTTCAACACTCGACACATGTAGTGTAGATACATGCTAGCTTTAACTTGTCTGACTTCCAAAAAGAATTCACGCTTAAAAGAAGGGAACCGATATTTGCACACCCAGTTTCCATACATGCACACCCTATTTTCATACATGCACACCCAATTTCACTACATAAACACCCATCCAAATTAGGATTAGTTACTGATACCTCGGTCGATTAGAAATACCTTTATTTGTATGAGTGCCCCACCAAGAATTAAGTACCTGCAAGCAACGACGTCATCCTTCGTCAAATTTATCGCGTTACAACATCTTACATATTACCAGATATTTAATCTATCTATCTACCTTCCTCCTAACTATCTACCTCCCTCCTACCAATGGATCTCACGCCGCCGCCGGTAGGGGAGCTCTACACCAGTCATGAAAAGCTCGTTCTCGCTGTCAACAACCACGCCGGCCCCCGAGGTTACGCCGTCGTAACTAGGGCGAGGTAGAGGGAGGGGCGGAGCTAGGGGGAGGGGCGGAGGACGAGGTAGGGGGGGTGACGAAGGTTCAGCTGTTGTAGAGCAGATTCTGGAGTTTCAGGAGCAAGCGCCAGGTGGTGAAGGCTTTTATGGTCAATTTCAGGTGTAAATTAGCTTGGAAGCAACAGTTGATCCAGAGGTACTTAATTCTTGGTGGGGCACTCATACAAATAAAGGTATTTCTAATCGGCCGAGGTATCAGTAACTAATCCTAATTTGGATGGGTGTTTATGTAGTGAAATTGGGTGTGCATGTATGAAAATAGGGTGTGCATGTATGGAAACTGGGTGTGCAAATATCGACTCCCTAAAAGAAGAGATACAATAACTAGGACAGCTTTAGGACTTACTCTGCCAGATATATAAGACTAAGGTACCTAATATTAGCTTCTTTCTGGGATTTCTTTTGCCTTCCGTGTGCAGGGTAGAACAATGGATTGTCATGGCGAAAGTGTTTGAGTCTTTGTGGCTGGATTCACGTTCTTTGCTATTAGCTCTGGGACTCGAAAATTCTCGCTGCTCCAAGCACTCACTGCATTGGCTCATACTCCTCATCTCCTACCCATTTACCCTCAATCTACTATCTATGTGCAAATGCTGACTTCACAGAGTGACTCTACTCTTTTCCGCTCCCTCAGTGAGATTATGTACATTTTCATCTTCCTGAAACAGCAGACATACAGAACACTCGCAGCTGCCACCTGCCTCCGCAGCTCCTAAAGGCTACTTCGAGTAGCATAGTACCACTCAATGAAGAGAAGGACAACATGGAGAATGCCCCCATTCCTGAGATTTCCCGAGGAGCCTGGGGAAGAGGGAAGGCCATCGGGATGGAGATCTCCCAAACTTAATTATAAAGTTGTTGAAAGGCTTTACAGAGAGCGGCAGCGGCAGCTCCAAAGTTCATCATCAGACGAGGATGACGGCGATGATGCCAGCGAACCCAAGGCTACTTCTGAAGACGACGACGCGCCTCACACTAAGGCATGCCGTGGCAAAGAGAATACATCCGGTAATGAATCTGTAGCAAAGGAAGATGATGTACCTGAGAATGAGGATCCGATGAGAGAGGATGCTCCTTACGGCGAGCCATCAGCACTCGAGCTATTTCAAGACCAGCGGTAAGTTTGGACCTGAACATTGGAAGGGCTTGCTGACTTGAAGGCCTGTAGGGTGAGCAATCCTGATCTCATCCCGGATTGGGACGTCATCGAGGACGCCAATCGGTGCAATCGAGCTATTCTATCCAAGGGAAAGAAGAGATCCCCAAGCCTAACCCCAAACCAGCTCGGTCAGACCGTGACCAAGGAGGAGAACATTACAACCACGGAGACCGAGAACCGTACGGCGACTAAGGCTGAGAACCGTCGGCCTTCAAGGTTGCCAAAAGCTCCAGCGGCAAAGCGAGCAAAGCGAGCAAAGCGAGCAGCTGGAAAGGTGCCAGACACCTGGAAATGGGCACAGATACCGAATCCCAACACGCAATTGGACAAATCCTTTATTACACTCTCTCCACAACTTGTTTTCCTGCAGATGCTGGCTAGGATGCGGAAAGAAATGGCCAACCGCTACCAGGATCATCTTACTAAGGATAAGACAGAACTTTTCCATGAACTGCGCCAATACTTCACGCTCAAGGTCTGGAACGTCTTCGAATCTCTAGATTATAGTCGAGAGAAGTAAGTGACATTTAGAGCATTATCGTACGATCGCTAAAATTATAAGCCTTCTTCTTATTAATTATCCTCAACCGGAGCAAGGAGTATACGTGCACCTTCTATGGCGCGTCGAAGATCCCACCGACTGCCGTCTTTACGTGGGACAGAGTTTGGAGATAGCCAACCGCATCTGTCACCACGAGGATATTAATTATCGCAAACGCCATCCCAGCTTTCATTATTACTGGTGGGATCTGAATAAAGAGGACCCGAGCAAACGAATAGCAAGTCGATATATCTTTCCCTGTGCCTTTACCGAGACAACACAGCTAGATCCTCTTATCCTTAACATGTTAGAAATGTGGGTATCCCTCATACTTCAAAGCCTGTCTAAGAGCGTCCTCGAGGATTACTTACCGAGCAATACTCTTGCTCTATCTGCTGGACGCCACCTAAATCTTATGAATCCTCTGTATCAGAGCTCTCAAACCCCTGAACGCGCCGAAGCGTTATTGAGTATTAACGTTTATCGCACCAAGGACCCAAGTCGACATGAATACTACCAACAAATGCGACGCTGCTTCCATAATATGAAAGACTCGCCTGATCCCGAATATCGACGGTACTACGAGGAAACGACGAAGCGAGCAGCAGTCAAAAGATCCGAAACGGTAAATCAGATAACTCGACAGGAATGCCTTAACGGCAAATTTGTGCAAGTCTCAAACAAAGTCTATCAGCGTAAATCTGACGGAGGGACTTAAATAATGGACACTTCTTTATCTGGGATATGGATATACACTTTCCAGCAAGGCTTATGCCCATAGAGAATAACACTCTTATCTGGATTAAGTGCTATCTGGCGGAGCCCTCTAAGCGACATCCTTATTGCTATACGCCTAAAAGCCGTGATTCGGATCCGTCGAAACGCCTTGGGGTTTGGATTAAAGGTATTGATGCGGCGGGAAGAGAGTTCGAGAGTTGGGTATACTGCCAAGGCGAGATGCAGGTCAAATGTGCCAATACTATTGTCGACTTACTACAGGGCCGAAGCTATCGCACGATCGTTAGATTCCCGCGACGCTTTGTATCTCCCCGATTTCGGGATGCCCATCCAGAGCTCTTACCTCTAGAAGGCTTAGTAAATGGGAGATACACTCCGGACGAGAAACCTCCCATCGATAAGGCTAGCGGAGAGATGAATATCAAGAAGGCTAATTCTGGGGAGCAGTACTGCGAAGAGCAAGTTGGAATGGAACTCCAAACTGATTAGAACTCCGATAGACAGCCTCACTTCAGGTTCACCCAGACTTGGCTTGTATTGTACGCTTACGGCATTCCGCGTACTGTAATGCTCCAATCTCGCACAGCTGGGCTAAAATTAGCAATAACTGCGTTGATATTAGGGCTGTATCTGGGGCCGATATATTGAGTGGTCGTATTGAGACTGGATACACTTTGTGGTAGAGTTTTTTTGCTGCTATCAAAGCAGGGAGTGTCTTTCCTGATATATGATTGAACATGAATCTAGCCGTGGGCCATAGCTGAGATACGGTACAGTTTGCGAGGTTGGGGGCGACCCCGCTCCAGTCGGGGCATCTTTTAAGTGCTGTTCGCTATTAAAGTCAAAGTATAGGCAGAGATTAAAAAAAAAGACAAAAGTATCTAAACAATTAAGACTTACAAGATAAGAAGAGAAGAAAAGAATGATAAGTAAATTTAATATAAGATAAGAGCGTTTCTAATAGCGCGTTTAATATACTAATGAGTTATCGTAGCGAGGGAAAGGGAAAGGGAAAGGGAAAGGGAGAGAGAATATAGGATTTGATACGATAGCGTGGAGCAGGCGGTGGCAAGGCGGTACGTCGGCGAGTAGCCGGTATACCTATATATTATAGGAAGACTAATTACTATCGAGGGATTCGGGGACCCGGGGACCCTTACTCCCCTTTATATAGGTAAGGGCAGGGTTAGGGTTAGCGTCCCGGTCGGGCGTCGGCGCGTCCGACAGGGAGACGCCGTCGCAGATCGCATTTCTACATTTTACAGAATAGGATATAAAAAGAGAAGAAGAGAGCTACATGGGCACGAAGGTGGGAAAACTTTTGGGGATGTTTTTTTTTTTTTTGGGTCTTGGTTTGGTGGTAGGAGGGTACTCGTAGAAAGTTCGATGGGGCTAGATTTATGGGGGGATGTTGGGGGAGAATGTGTTGCATGCGTATAGACTGGGAATGATGATGTGATGGGCAAGTGCTCTGTTGGAATGATTGATGGAGAAGCGAATTCGAAGTGATGGAAAGCGCGGGCTGTTTCATTCATTCAAGGGGGAATATTATAAGACAGTTTCGCTGATGAAGGTAAAGGAGGGTTTTGACACTGATTAGCAATCTTTTGGTGTAGTTGCGGGGACATTGAAATCCATCGTAGGGTATCGAGACCTAGCTACTAGAGAGGTTCGGAGAAGGGAGTGCGGAATAGAGAGAATGCAGGTGGGATTGCTCGGACTCGGAGCGAAAGACCTTGCTCAGTCGCTTAAAGCACCGTACGAAAGACGTGAAAAGTCGAGCCAACATGAAAGTTGCGAATCGAATATCGAGGAACCTTTGACGGTAACGAGAATCAAGACATGCACCATTTATATTCGCTGTCTACTTATTCTCGCAAAGGGTCAGTTGCAGCATTCAATTAAGATAGAACACAAGAAACTCTAGGACGGCAAAGCATGGATAGTTTGATGCTAGATCTGAGTAGTTGTTTGATCACTAGAGGTTGAAACAGGATTCCCCACTTGATATGGATCTCGATGTATGGACTCATAGGTCCATAGGGATCAAATCCTTGGGAGCGGGGGATGACTTTATCGTCCTATCACAGATGGGTTGGGGTCCTACATATCCTTTGGGATTCTAGAAATGGGCAAGACCAATCCTATTGCTGTCCCTCTTGTTGCATTTATCAGTTAACATGAACTTAACCTCCGTAGATGGGGCAGAGATTGAGAAGGAAGGTTTCAAGGTTGGCACAGCGAGACGCAGGGTAAAGCAAAGATGCGCACGAGGGCAGGATGCTGTTGTGGGGTTGGCCCTACGCTGCGGCCACCACGGGACGGATTCGCGCGGCAGCTGTCAGTCAACCATACAAGTCATACATGTGATACAAGTGAGATCCCTGAAGTCTTTATATCTAGAAAAAGAGGGCAAGAGGGCACGAAAGAATTAAAAAGAGATGGTTTCAAGTCCCACCCTCAGCCGTAAGGCGGAAATACGTCGGAGGCACAACCCTGGTTTGTTTTGGAATCCTGTCCCACCTGCTCCGTCAGGCCTGATCGGATGACTGCGACAAAGTCAAATGTGGTCGCACCGTCAGCTTGGCAACTGACCAAAGTGGATGCGAGGGGCTGAAGGGCTGAAGTCCAATCCCCTTGCGTTTGGATGAAATCCCTTACCTTTGTGATGACTTTACATATAAGCCCCCGTAATTGTGCTGATCGTACAGGAGTCTTTGAAAGAAACGGGAGCCGAACACCCTGACACTCTGTCGAATAAAGAGTCCAGCGGATCATCGATGCGGCCCATGCGGGGTGTTTCGTGAAACCCCTTTCGATTTTCTATCGATCATTGCGCCGCTTGGAAAAAAGGGTGATGAATGGGTGGTGAAACCAGTAGTCGTGCCAGTCCGGTGATCAGGCCGACCACCGACCACCACCAACAGAAAAGAAATATTTATATTTTTGGCCCGAAACCTAAGCGAGTGCGGCGCTAGTCTTAGACACGAGGCGTAGTGTGTTGGAGTGCGCATTCCTGCAATTCTCTTTGGGCCCCCCCCTTATTCCTTTCACAGTAAAGGACACCTGGCAACATATAAGCTCACTCTCTCCTCCCACTTTCAATTTGGTATTTCCTCCTACCTTGTCTGTCTATCATTAATTCATGGGCGATACGTAGCGGCCTAGTGTACCATATTGTTTCTAATATTCTTTTGCCATGCGCTATCCCCTTCTTGACCAAGCCTTCCCGCAATAAGCGGATAGGATATGTGTCCTCTGTCCTCTTCGCCATTCATCGTTCTCGCCAGGCAGCACCAAGAAGCCATCCTTACTTGCACTTACAGTGATACTTCTATTGGACTCAACAACGAAAGAACGACGACATACCACCAAAGAGATCGACGTTACTGCCTCAAATCATCTACACTACGACCTTCTCAACGCTTTTAGCTCTACTACGTTACCCAATATGGCCGATGAATTCTCGCCTGCCGCCTTCGAGGCTGACGACTTCTACCCTCCCCAAGCTACTGTGTCGTTGTCCGAGACAACCCTGGTAACTCCCTCAACGCCTGAGTCAATCTACGATGAAGTCAAGGAAGAGGACGACGACAAGAAGCCCACAAAAAAGCGAAAGTCATGGGGCCAGGAACTACCTACACCAAAGACAAATCTTCCTCCAAGGTATGAGAGCCAAATTGAGCGCCAAGATCCAAAGCTGATGTTGATGTTAGAAAACGAGCAAAGACTGAAGATGAGAAGGAGCAACGCCGAATCGAGCGTGTTCTTCGAAACCGCCAAGCCGCACAGTCCTCTCGAGAACGTAAGCGACAGGAGGTAGAAAAGCTCGAGGGTGAGAAGCACGCCATCGAACAACAAAACCAACTACTCAAGGAGCGTTTGATGGCTGTCGAGCATGAGAAATTCAAGCTCGCGCAGCAGGTAGCCAAGATGGCCGCCGAGATGTCGGTATTCAAACAGGGTGGAGCGATTGCGACACCGATGGCCAGCTCTTGCGCACCATCGCCCAACCTCGAGGCAGATCTTCTCCATCAACAAATTATCAAGCAAGAACTGGATGATTATCCATTCGCCTTACCAACCCCTCGAGCCTCTCTTGGGTCTTCAGCTTTCTCACCCGAATCATCATCGTCGCTCTCTTCCCGCTCACCGTCGCCGTCAAACGCACTGGGCATAGAAGCTATCACCACCTCTCCGGACATGACACAACATCCTGCTGAGATGTTGTGTGGCCTGCCGTGTCAGTCCGGAGTATGGCTAGCTTCGATTCCACTTACGAGTCGCGACGAAGCTCAGCGGTACCAACAAGCGCAGATGATGCTACTGATTTCGACCCACCTGTTCTCTCTGACGCTGATTTCAGCCGTTTATTCGAATCTCCTACATCCCCTCCACCGGATCTTCAATTCTTTGCGGACGGGCTCGTCACTACTGAAGACGGCACCAGCGAAGGCGTCGATGCTTTCTCTTTTGATCAGATGGTTGATCTCGACGCCTGCCAACCTCACGCCGACGATGACTTCCAACTTTTCCAAGTCCACAAGGACGGCCAAACCTTTGACGACATCATCCACCAAGACGAAAATCCCCACCAACCTGAGATCTACTTCGAACACTTCACTACGACCGAAGCCGACGATCCGCATCAGCATGCTGCGACGTCTTCTGCTCTGCAGCCCAGCCTTGGCGCGCCCTCTTAGGGCTGCGACGGGTCGGGCCATGCGGCTTAAGACTAACCACGCGCTGAGACGGACGTCGATCGGGAACAGGAAGGGTGTTTCGAAGAACGGTCGACGGAGGTGACGTGGTTTAGTCTAGCGGGATGGGGTCTGATCTGTTAGGCTTGTTGTTGATGGCCGAGATGATTGTGAATTTTCTGTTGGTTAAGAGGAGTTTGGAAAGGCCTGAGTCTGCATTGTATTATTATTGATGTGAAATTATCGGACGGAAAACTCTCTAGGGATCAGGGAGGTGTATTGGTGTTTAGCTCTACAAGCTTGTGAGCTTGTGAGCTTGAGACAGGCTCTCATCACTATGAGCCATACGGCGAGATGGATACCTTAGCTATCCTATTCTTTAGCCTGCTTGACGTTAGGCAGATAGAATGGAAATGATCATGCCCACAGTTACGTTCCCATACTTTCGTCTTTTTTACACCTACTTAAATACCTTATCCGATGGTAAAGGAACTTATTCTTGCGATTATGTATTTGCTTGATCGTGTCTCTTTATATAGGTCTAGCGCAATAAGACCTGTGACGACATTCACTGGTCACAAAGTCACAGAACACTCTATTCTCTCTGCCTCAGTGCTGGATTCTCAAAATGCTTACACTAGACCCAGTTGACTTCCTAATCCTCGGTGCAGGCTGGACGTCCAATTTCCTCATCCCTCAACTCAAATCCTCCTCCATCACCTTTGCGGCAACCACAACCACCGGCCATGATGGCACCATCCCCTTCAAATACGAGCCCAGCTCCTCTTCGACATCTCAATATTCAAAGCTTCCCTCTGCCAAAACAGTCCTCGTCACATTCCCACTAAAGGGTAAAGGGCAGTCTAAGCAGATCACATCGCTGTACCGCCAGGTCCATGGTGACCAGAATAATTGGATACAGCTGGGATCTACTGGGATTTTCTCTGCATCACATTGGAATGACTGCAGCTCTCCGTATAATACGGAGAATGAGCGAGCCGTCGCTGAGGACGAAATGTTGGAACTCAATGGGTGTGTGCTCAACCTAGCTGGGCTTTATGGAGGAGAGCGGGATCCGAAGAATTGGGTGACAAGAGTCGCGAAGACGAAAGACGAGGTCAAGGGCAAGAAAGGTGAGCGGCAGTTTCCCATGTTCTGGTCCCCAGTCGTTGTAGCAGATTCGCGACCAGAAGCTGCTCAATTGCTAACTAACCCAGCTCTCCACCTAATCCACGGTGCCGACGTTGCCCGCGCCATAATCGCCGTCCACAATAGCTTCACCCACAGCAAGCGCTGGCTCCTAACCGACCTCCGCGTCTACGACTGGTGGGATCTCATCCAAGATTGGGGTGCCAAGGCCAGAGCCCGAGCAAGCGACGCACTAGGAGTAGAAAGGGCCGAAGAGCTGCCGTATGAGAAATGGGTTGGGGAGCTGATGGAGGAAGAAGGGGTCAAGGCCTTGCCAAGAGCAGCGGAGGGATTGGGAAGAGTTTTGGATAGCCGGGCTTTCTGGGCGAAGATGGGGACGTGGCCGCGGGAGGGGAGAGTTGGTTAGTGCATGATGAAGTTGGGATTATGGCGGACTTCACATAGGCCACGAGGCATCTACCGCACGCTCTAACCGGTCCTGCGAGGGGGCAGGGGAAAGGGCCATTGGACGCCAGCGGTCTGCGCTTTAGCTACCAAGATTCAAGCGTACCCCAGCTCTAGCCTGATACCGAACGCTGTGGCGACTATCTTTGATGGAAACATCAATCTCAGAGGAGCCAATAGCGCTTGATCATCTCGTACCAAGTCGACATCAACACAGGCTAAAGAGAAGGCATCAGCGAAGTGGCAGAGCCAAAGACCACCTTTGCACCAGCGCGCGACCGTCACCACACACGGGGACACCATTATCACGTCATTGTGCACTCGGAGGGGAAGCATCATCTACCCACACCGCATCAGACTATACAAAATACAGAACCTCCACGCTCTCAGCAGAAATCCCCCCCAACTAATCCCTCGATCGTACATACCACAACCAGCTCTCATCAACATTGCTCTCCGAACATTCACAGTTAACCACCTACATCCTATGCATTCCATTGCATGGGCACAATGATAGACATTAGACGCATCAAAATCCTCCGAAACCAGCAGAGGAAACACACCTCCTTAACTACCAGCAACCCCCCCCCGTTCCCACCACCGAATAAACGGAAACAGACACCCACCCCCCCTCCCTCCCAGAGCCAGCCCAAATTCCTCAGCGCCCACCTTCTCCTCCTCCTTTTTCTTCTTCTTCTCATTACAGGACATCCATCCAACCCCCCCCCCCGCAACCAAAAAGACCTACGTATCTAGATAAAGCTCCAAAGCCCAAAGCCCCCCGAAAAAAATATCTCAACAAACCACCATTCCCCCATCCCCATCCCCACCTGTGTCAAAATTCTCAAAGCGGGGTGGGTGTTTATGAAAAACAATGCCTGTCTAAATTTTTTTTTTAGGATTCCCAGACGGAAGCTTTGTTTTTTGGTTAAATTAAAAAATCAAAGAAATGATACTATGTGATAAGGGAGTGAGAAATTAAAGTTTGTGGATGTGATGGAGGATTTTTTATATATGTGTGTGTGTGTATCTAAGGTAGATACCTTATTACTTGGTGCAGAAACGGGTATTTTAATACGAAGCTAGCTATTCACGCTGCAGGTTCCGAAGGAAAACGGTGCTGAGCTGGGTACCTTAGTTACCATTGAGCGAGCACGTAGACGGTGGGCCGGTGAGTTACTGTAGCGATGAGGCATAGTAATAGACGTAGGGGCAAATATCAGTACTTTTCCAAACTCCCTCCGTGACACGGTATGTACAACTATGCGAGTATCTAAAGACATCAGCCCCTTTCAACACATCTTCCTCGTCGAAACTACCATCGCAGCAGCAAACCCCGCCCCCATTTTCTTCTTTTCTTTGGTGAGCCAAGATCTTTCCGCGCCCCTCAACACACGGAGCACCCCAACTTGCTCCTCTCAAGCCACCGCTCCCAACTCCCCATCCGCAGACCTCGCCCTCCCATCTGCCAACTCCCTCTCGGCTTTCGCAAACTTCTCCTTCTCCTCGGCCGTGAGGTCGGGCACTAGGGGCTTCTCTTCGTTGTTGTGGAGGTTGAAGTGGAAGGTTCGGATAATAGAGTCGGCATCGTCGACGGCGAGGGGTCGGACGTCTGCCATGGCCCTGAGGGGGTGATTTGGTTAGAGTTTTGGGTTAGGGGGTAATGGGTGAAGTAAGGGGAAATTTACTTGATCTTGGCGGTGCAGAGTTTGACTTGGGCGTCCGTCATTTTGAGGGAGAGTTGGTCGACGCGGGATTTGATGGCGTTCCAACTGGGATAGAATCGTTAGTGGGTGAGTGGGACCGAATATTGGAGAGGCTTACCCTGTGAGTCTTGATGCGAAGTGAACATCTAAAGGAGGGGTTAGCAAGGGAAAAGGAAGGTTAGATAGGGGCAAGCGTACATCGTGTCATGCCAAACTGATTGAGCAAACCGGTTAGCTATGTCTTCTTAAATCTTCTTAAAAGGTGGGATGAGGAGATCATTCTTACATCTTCAGGATTAATGCTGTGGGTGTCGATTAGTAAACCTTGTTGACCCTCAAGACTAAAGAATTAGACACTATACTTACATCTCGTATGTCGAACTTTGCAAGTTTGTCAGTTTCTCTATTCGAGGTCTCGGAAATGGAAAGAGGCACGTACGGATTATTGAGTATTGCCTTAGCATGTATACCAGCTTTGTGCCTATTCTAATGTTAGGCTCGATTGACATGGAGAAAAGTGTACGAGGGACGGACGTAAATGCACAAAACCCAGTTATGTCTGATCAGTCGTTAGCCTCGTCAGTGCTAATGAGAGGAGAATGTCATACAGTTGTTGAAAGGAATGTTGATCTGTACTGTAGAGCACGTTAGCACCTAAACCTTGACGCCAAGCCTCACCAATTGCATTGAAAATACCGGATTCGGCGACGAGATCCTCTACTTCCTAAATAAAGGTAAGCATAAAGGTTAAGAGACAACAAGAGCATCCTTACCTTCAACATGTGAAGATTATATTTGCTTTTGACGTAGTCACGCTATGAGACGTTAGCAACGCAGCTCGGAATGCAATTGACTGAAGGGGACTTGCGTCGGCCACGAGCATCCTACAAAGCACTCCATTAGCTATGACAAAGTTTACTCATGGTGCCTTTCTCATTAGCTCACCTCGCCATAAGCCCTCCTGTGCATGCTTCTGTCAGTGGAGTCTTAAAGTACTGGTTGAATGTTTGGTTGACAGACCTAGGGGAGTGATTCCCTAGATATGTTAGCATGAATCAAGCAAGGCCAACGAAACAGCACTCACATTCCGTTCACCTATACCTAGCACAGAAGTATCGCTTTGTAATAGTCAGTCGTGACACACGTACAATTCGTATGGCGAAGGAAGCAATCTAAAACCTCGTTTCCTGGCAAGGCTCAAAATGACACCTTGTGACTAATTGAAGAGGCATGGCGAGTTCAAGTTGAATGGATATTTGCAAATGAACTACAGGCTTTGGACTTACATATGAGTAGCACCTGCCCTTGGAGGGGTTTAGCAGATTGTTCCATAAATTGGGGGAAATAACGTACTCAAGTGCACAGAAAGCATTCTATCAAGAGTTAGTATGAGGAAGCTGAGGCTGGTTCTGCAAGAGGGGCTTACCGCGATAGCACAGCCCGTGTCGTTGTGACTGACATGTTAGCTTCTACTTGATTGTAAGGCTCTTGATGTCTCATACAAATGAGTCTCAATGTCTGAAAGCTAAGGTTAATCTAGAGTCTTGACATTAGTAGGAGTAGACGAATATACCACATGACACAACGCCGCCTGACACAAAAAGATCAGTAGTCGGACAAATGGTTGGATTCTGGTAACTCACGTAACGTCCTTACAAGATCATAGACCTGCCTTGGCGAAGCGCAGCCTCTAAGACAAACGATTAGACCAATGCAACTTCGGCGATGCTTACTACTTACACAGTGTCCGCAATGCCTGATGTTTGTTAGCAGCCAGGCGTGTGAAGCGTACGGGAGCGGCCACCTACCAACTCGATCAACTCCGACCTTTGACAATCAACTTAGTACTATGTCTCCTATTTGTTCCACCGGACATACCTTGTCGACTGCACTATAAATCTATGAACCTGTCAGCCTGTGTCTATTCAAAATCATGATCAGAGATCTTGCTTACTGTGAGAAGATCCACCAAATCTACTAAGTATTAGCATAATCGATTCAATATCTGCAATGCTTTGACATACCACTCCGGAAAGAGTCTCTGGAGCAGTTGTTAGTGCTTCATATACGCAAATTTGTACTGTGAAATGGACTGACTCGGATGAGAACCGGATTTCCTTCCCTTGGCTCTTCACGTAATTTATTACCTCGATTGCTTCAAAAATTAGATCCCCGCTCTTACTAATCTGTTAAGGTAGCTATTATACATACCTGTGTTCTTGATATAAGTCATGTCCTAAGGAACAGTTAGCAGAACCACTCCTCGGTATACCAAATATTGATGGACCAACCTTTCCGTGAGAGTGCTGTACGGGTAATCAGTCATATTGAAATTCCGGTACACAGAGGACCACATACTTCGCGAAGATAGCTTGAAGTGCCTGCCACCTGTCAGTTGAAAGTTCTTGCAGATTTGGTAGGGTCGTACCAATAACAACATCCCTAGAGCTAGTCAGCTATGCTCAAGAGGTTACTCGACCCGATGGGGAAGTACTTACACTCCATCCACTCCTGTTGCACATGCTGATATACTATTAATTTCAAAGTCGATTTCTATATGACAAGATGGTTTACCTAGTTTTGCATCGTCCATCTGAAAATTTCTCTCAGTAATTGAACCGGAATTTGATGATATGAGAGACTTACGTGACAGCGAACCTATACAAACATTATCTTAGTGAAAAGTACATTTCTTGGAGACTGTCGTGGAGACTGAAAACCAACATGAGTCAAGATCTATGTGAGATTAGCATACACTACTGCTGGACGGCATTGAAAGTAGAGATAACCTTTGCCTTGAGGCCGAGCTTGGAGATAGCCTCACAGTCCTTACGTGACTGCTCAGACGCAGCAGGACTGGTGAGCTCAATCTAGATGTATTTAGTTGGACCGCCTGTTCATGAGATACGCTATGGCACTAACATAGTCCACACCAAAAGCGTCCAGTGCTTTGGCTATTCTTATTTTGGTCTCGGTATCGAAGAAAGCATTCGCGAATTGTTCCCCTTCCCTAAGAGTAGATTCAATAATCTTGAATCTCGAGACGTTACTGTTATCCCAAAGTGTAAGTCCTTAGCCAAGTCGAGAGTGAATTGAGGTACCTCAGAAAATCTCCAACAGGCTGGTAAGGGTTCCTGGTCTCAGGATGTGGGTTTTGTTTGGTATGAATGCTCGTATAGCCGTCGTGGTCTAGAAAAGTCAGTCTACTTGTCATAAGTCATTCAATGGCATATCCTACTGCCGTTACTCAGGCCGTTTGTGCCATTCGCACCATTTGTGTGCGTACCGTTCGTCATGCCATTCTCCACCGGAGGACACATTGTTGTTGATTCTGTAGAAGAAGGTGGATACAAACCAGCAGCTGTGACGACTGGAGGTATCCTACTGTACGGGGTAGAAAGATTAGTTCTCAATTGAAAATTAGATGTCTGTTCAGCGGTCAATTGTGACTCTTAAGCCCGATATCGCAGCCCAGCACTAAGTCTGGAGTCTGAATAAAATACAAATATATTACTGGTACGTCATATTCGCGGGGTGGGATACCATACCATACCTACTATGGCCACCTTATCCTGTACCTGGCAGCCCTGTCGCTAATAAGTTCTTGCGATAACAAAAAAGGGTGGAAGTCGTATTTCTTACTGCAGTCTCTGGGTTTGGATCATCTCACGGTTCGACTTTGGGGCTGAGGAGAGATGTGAAAGAATCTTGCTCTACGAAAATCCGACCCCTAACGTCGAGCCTACGCCATGCGGCTTTTATCGCGAGGAGCGCTTTGGCATCATGGGACGATACTTAGGCGTACGAGAAAATTACCATGGACTGCTTGCTCCGAGAGTCTTCGACCAGGAGGATCAGCTGGTTTAGCCTCTCGGAGATCTTATTATCGCAGGCTTCGCGTCGATGACTCTGATGACTGTAATGACCTGCCCCCTTCATCAATTCCGCAATCCATCTACCGCCCACTGGACACCTTCCCAAGACGACATATCGGTCCCTCTCCAGCATCTACAAAAGAAATGCTCAGAGCCTTGGACCCACCAGTTGAGAGTCTGGACAGCTTTGTGGAAGAAGTGATACCAGCAGACATTCTGAGCCCCAAAGAGCTTATCATCGGCAATCGCCCTCCTCACAGACGGGATAGAAGAGATTCAGAAAAGTTTGCCATGAAAAATTTAGAGAAAATTGCAAGGGCCAATTTAATAAAACGCAACTATATTGGATGCGGATATGCAGACACAAAGGTACCGGAAGTCATCAAAAGAAATGTATTGGAAAGCCCAGGCTGGTACACCAGTTATACCCCATATCAACCAGAAATCAGCCAAGGACGTCTTGAGTCGCTATTGAACTTCCAGACTATGGTATGTGACCTTACCGCTCTTAGTATATCTAACGCTTCAGTGCTCGATGAACCTACCGCTGCAGCAGAAGCAATGACTCTTTCAATGAACGCCTTGCCGTCGTCACGCCAAAAGAGGCTTGAGAAAACCTTCGTCGTATCTCATTTATGCCATCCGCAAACAAAGGCGGTTCTGCAGTCTCGTGCGGATGGATTCGGAATCAAAATTATTGAGCTTGACATCTTGGCCGACGGGGGTAAGCACGTCAAGGATGTGGGAGATGATTTGATCGGAGTCCTCGCGCAGTACCCGGATACAGAAGGTGGAGTTGAGGATTTTCAAAGTCTTGGCGACACGATACATGAACTCGGTGCCACGTTTTGTGTCGCGACAGACTTATTGGCACTGACAGTATTAAGACCACCGGGAGAATTTGGTGCTGACATCGCGTTTGGTAATGCACAGCGCTTTGGAGTACCACTAGGATACGGTGGACCTCATGCCGCCTTTTTCGCGTGCACTGAAAAGTACAAAAGAAAGATACCTGGTCGACTTGTAGGCGTATCAAAGGATAGATTAGGCGACAGAGCATTAAGATTAGCACTACAAACCCGAGAGCAACACATTAGGAGGGAGAAAGCGACGAGTAATATATGCACTGCCCAGGCTCTTCTAGCAAACATGAGTGCTTTCTATGCTATTTACCATGGCCCTCGCGGACTACGGGCGATCGCGGAGAAGGTGATAAATGGTGCACGGGTCATTGAGGAGATTATACGAAGGCTGGGATACAGCACCGGATCAAGAGGAAAAAGCAAAGATGGCAGAGTGTTGTTTGACACGGTAGTCGTCAACGTTCCTCAAGGGTATGCAACCGAGATGGCCACGTCCGCAGCCATGATCGAAGGCATCAACCTTCGGGTAATTGAGGAGAGTAAATTGGGTATCACAATCGATGAGACGGTAGAAGCCCCGGATCTCGAGCTTATCGGAAAAGTCTTCAAGAGATTTTCTTCGACAAAGGAAGACATAACTCTTAAGATTATCCTTCTGGATCTGCAAACGAGGTTTTCCGAGATCAACGAATCATCGTCGACCTTCCAGCGGACGTCTTCCTATCTTACTCATCCAGTCTTCAACACACATCACTCCGAGACCGAACTTCTGCGCTATATCCATCATCTTCAGTCGAAGGATCTCTCTCTCACCCATTCCATGATACCACTTGGTTCTTGTACCATGAAGCTTAACGCAACTACAGAGATGGTACCGGTATCGTGGCCTGGATTTTCCGCAATCCACCCATTCGCACCACTCGAGCAGGCGAAAGGATATACTTCACTGATCAACGAGCTAGAGAGGGATTTGGCCACGATCACTGGGTTTGACAAGATGTCCCTGCAACCGAACTCCGGTGCTCAAGGAGAATTCACGGGTCTACGGGTTATTCGAAAATTTCAGGAGCTACAGCCCGGTAAGAAGCGAGATATTTGCTTGATACCCGTTTCGGCTCATGGGACCAATCCTGCAAGTGCCGCAATGGCCGGCATGAGAGTGGTCACTATCAAATGCGAGACCGGCACTGGAAACCTGGATATGGGTGATCTTAAAGCTCAATGTGAAAATTATAGTGAAGAGCTTGGAGCTATAATGATCACTTATCCTAGCACATTTGGAGTCTTTGAGCCGCAAATCAAACAAGTGTGCGAGATAGTCCACAATCATGGCGGCCAGGTGTACATGGATGGTGCCAACATGAACGCGCAGATTGGCTTGTGCTCGCCCGGGGAGATTGGCGCAGATGTCTGCCATCTCAACCTCCATAAGACGTTCTGTATTCCGCATGGTGGTGGGGGACCTGGTGTGGGCCCAATCGGAGTCAAATCTCATCTGGCACCGTTCTTGCCTGGCCATCCACTTATCAAAACTGGTGGCGAGCATGCCATTGCGCCTGTGAGTGGTGCCCCTTGGGGAAGCGCTAGTATATTGCCTATTAGCTGGGCCTATATCCAGATGATGGGCGGTCAAGGACTTACTCACGCAACTAAAATCACTCTCCTCAACGCCAACTATATCATGTCACGTCTAAAGCCTCATTACCCTATCCTTTACACTAATGCTGCAGGTCGTTGTGCTCACGAGTTCATTCTTGACGTTCGAAAATTTAAAGATACAGCAGGCATCGAGGCTATCGACATAGCAAAACGACTTCAAGATTATGGCTTCCATGCTCCAACCATGTCATGGCCTGTGGCTAACACCCTGATGATCGAGCCTACAGAGAGCGAGAATCTGCCCGAACTTGACCGCTTTTGCGACGCCTTGATTGAGATTCGAAAGGAGATCACGGCGGTAGAAGAAGGCGAGCAGCCTCGTGAAAACAATGTACTGAAGATGGCACCGCATTCACTCAAAGACTTGTTGGTGGGTGAGAAATGGGAGAGAAGCTATTCAAGAGAGCAAGCCGCATATCCTCTGCCGTATCTGAAAGAGAAAAAGTTCTGGCCAACTGTTACGCGGTTAAATGATGGTGAGCCATGGTCTGGGGGTTGATTCTTGCAACTAGCAGCTAACACAGTTCTAGCCTACGGTGATATGAACCTCTTCTGCTCATGCGGACCAGTAGAAGCTGTAGATACGGCGGATGGAGTAACCGGGGTTGCGGCGCCAGCGCCGACTTGATACAGAATTGCATCTATCGGGACACCGATTTAGAGCAGGTGTTTTGCTAGCCGATGTTCGGAGTTTGGCCACCTCAACGATGGGCCTTCAACATTTTTGTGAGCAATCGGTTCAACATTACCGTTATCAAGCGTGTACCTATCGGCCAGAACAGGTCATCAGTAAGAATATATGCAGCAATGCCAGAAAAATGCTCTAACCTACTGACAACCTTGCCATACGATTGATATGTCTTACCCGTATATACCAAAGCCATAACGCCAAACTACGACTACCTCTCCCCACCGTAGCACTGTCTTGTAGCCACTCCTACCTTGTTCCCCCCTAGTCTGATCGTCTCATTATCTCCCCTCTCCGTCTCGTCGTGTATTCGTAACTCTACCCACACCATTTCAGCATAATATCCTCCAATTTCAGCCACTGGAAACACTCACGATATTTCTCCCCTTCCCCCTCGGCCTGTTCCCCTTGCACAATGTTCTTCCTCAATATCAGCGCTACCTCCTCCGCATGTGTACGCGCTGCCTCAGCTTCGGGGCTTCCGGCCGAAAGAGAACGGTTGGTGTTGAAGTTGGAGCGTGCAGTATAGCGGGCGGCGGAGAGCATGCGGAGATCGCCTGGGAGGGTTAGCGGAGTCATGGCATGGAGAAAGAATGACCTTGAGGGTGTATACCTTGGAATGCGATACGAGTGGAGCGGAGGAGATGACGGTAGGCGGCTAGGGCCATTGAGTGTAGCGAGGGGTTGCTCATGCGGTATCAACGTTGAGCAATACCTTACCTTACTCTAATGGGGCGAGGACTGGGAAAAGGAAGTTTAGGCGAGGACTAGCGCCCGCTCGGAAAGGTTTCGAAAGTTTCGAAAATTTCAAGTAACGTCAAAGCTTCCATCGAGGGCATTTAATAAATTCTTTTACTGGGCTTCTCTTCACCATGGCAGCTGTTCAAGTTCAGCTACCGCTACCAGTTCTGCCAGAGGGGTGGACGGCAGAGAAAGATTTCAAAGCTATTGGTACCGTCTCGTCTGCCACACAGCGCAACCTTGAGCCAGTGGGGCCTCACTTCCTCGCGCACGCACGACGAGTACGTATATCCCGTCCGAACCTAATATGGACGAATTCATGATAAAATACTAATAAACATCGCAGAAGCGCCACAAGCGCACCTTCTCCGAGGATGAGCGCATCCAGGCCCAGGAAAATGTTAAGAAGACCGAAGACGATGATGCCGGAGACATTAGCGAGCCGGAAGACCCATTAATGCTGCAGCGCGATGCGAAAGATTGGAAGGTATGTTTCTCCAAAACGTGGAACCTCTTCGGTCTCTTCTTCCTCTATTCAATCCGTTAACCATCTTCCCCAACTATGTAGGGCCAAGACCACTACGCCGTCCTCGGGCTCTCTAAATACCGCTATCGCGCAAGCCCCGAGCAGATCAAGCGTGCTCATCGCAAAAAAGTCCTCCGTCACCACCCTGACAAAAAAGCTGCCGCCGGCTCCTCGGAAGACGACTCTTTCTTCAAATGTATCCAGAAAGCCACCGAAGTCCTCCTGGACCCCGTAAAACGGCGCCAATTCGACTCCGTCGACGAAGCCGCAGACGTAGAACCCCCCACCAAGAAGCAAGCCAAGGATGGCAAATTCTACAAACTCTGGGGCGCCGTTTTCGAAAGCGAGGGAAGATTCAGTAGAGTACAGCCGGTGCCTAAATTAGGCACTGAAAAAAGTACAAAAGAAAACGTCGAAATCTTCTACAACTTCTGGTACAACTTCGACTCGTGGCGTACCTTTGAATACCAAGACGAAGATGTCCCCGACGACAACGAAAATCGCGACCAGAAACGCCACGTCGAACGCAAGAACAACAACGCCCGCAAAAAGAAGAAGACCGAAGACACCGCCCGCCTCCGCCAACTCGTCGACGACTGCCTCGCCGGCGACGAGCGCATCAAGAAATTCCGCAAAGAAGAACGCGCAGGCAAAGACCGCAAGCGCCTCGAACGTGAAGAAACCGAGCGCAAAGCCCTCGAGGACGCCAAGAAAGCCAAGGAGGAAGAAGCGAAATTGGCCAAAGAGAAAGAAGAAACCGACAAAGCCGAGCGTGCGGAGGGGAAAAAGACGAAAGAGGCCGCCAAGAACGCCGCAAAAAAGAACAAGCGCGTGCTGAAAAGCAGCGTCAAAGACGCAAACTACCTTCTACCGGAGGGCAAGACGCCGGACGCGAAGAGGGTAGACGACGTACTCAACGACGTCGAGCTCATCATGGGCAAAATCGACAACGAGGAACTAGCGGCGCTGGCTGAGAAGCTGAACGGGGTCAAGGGGCCGGATGTGGGGAAAGTGTGGGGCGAGGAGGCGAAGAGGCTGGTTGGTGGGGGGAAGGTCAAGGAGAGCGATGTAAGGGTTTTGGGAGCTTGAGTTCGGTAGGGTGTTTAGGAGTGGGGTGTGATGGTGCGTTTGATAGATGCAGTAGGGGATACATTTAGAGATTGTGCTGTTATGAGCGAAACAGATAATACTACGATTAGTCTTCGTCCTTTTCAAATCGTTTATGGCTCCTCGATTTGTCGGGCTTATCACCTTTCTCTGCTGGTATCGCGGCATTTCCAAGGCAACAGTGCACATGAGATCTGGCATGCCGGAAGCAGAAGCGGACTCGAGTCTCAGGTGCTCAGACAAACCCTAAAAAGCGGATTCCTCTATCAGACATGCAAGCTTATCTCCCCCTCTCACCCACAACTCCCCATAACCCTCCTAAGCACCCTCACGCCTCAAACACCCTGTCAAATGCCAAACCAACCAAAAGCACACCCTCCCCATGTCCACGCTCCAATCCCCACGCTCCAATCCCCCTAATTCCGCAACGCCCTCAACCTCTCCCCCAATCCCTCCTCCCTCTCCTCCTCCGTCACCGCCTTATCCTTCACCGGCCCCGCATCCACCCCCTTCATCTCCTGCTGCAGCTCCACCCCCGCCTCGTCCGCGACCTGGTTCATCAGGCGGTCCACGTCGTCTTGCGGCGTGCCGACGGCGGTGGCGGAGGTGGTGGCGGTCTCGTAGTAGCCGGTGGCGACGTCGAGGTCTTCGAATTGGGTTTCGAATTTGTCCATTACGGCAGAGATCTTTTCGGGGAAGAAAGGGTGGGTTAGTTTTGTTGGTATGGGTGGGGGAGGGGGGAAAGGGAAGGGGTTGGTGTGTACCTTTTCCAGATCCATGGCGCGCATGGCGCCTTCCATGCCTTTTACGACGCCGGCCATGGAGCCGGTGACTTGGCGCATGGTGACGGCTGTTTGGACCCGGGATGCGACGGCGTCGATGCGGCTGCCGAGTCTGAGGAGGTTGAGTTTCTCGTTTTGCTTACGGATGGCATTTTGGGCGTATATCTTGGCTATGTCGGGGTGGTTTTGCTGGATAGCCTGCTCGGGGAAAGGAAGAAATTATTAGCAGGTAGGGCAGGTAGAGTTGAGATGGCGAAAGTGATTGGGGAGAAAGGGTATACTTTTTTGAGCTTGTTCTTCTCGGCGGTCTCGTCTTTGCCCGCTTTTGCGGCTTGTCGGTTTAGTTGTTTGGCGGTGAACTTTAGGTTGAAGAGCGATTTCTCCAGGCCGGACATTGTGGATGGAGTAAGGGGGAGTGGAGGCGGAGTCGGGGGTTTCTTGCGTATGGGAACGCTAAGGCTGGAACAAGTGATGTTAAAGAGGTAGAGCAAGTATGGAGATTGCAGTGGGTTTTTGTGATAGTAAACGTACTGGTGCCTGATGGACCTATACCCGTCTCTAGCATGCGGACGAGGCGGTGTTGGAGGTCTCCAGGTGTAGACGGTTCTACGGTCTGGGGTACGATTAATGTGCTTTGAAGAAGTATTGTATTCGCTAACACGGTGTTTAGAGAAGCAAGGCGGAGGGCGCCAAAATTCTTCTTGGCGGGGCGAGGGCGGAAAGTCGTAATGGCGGGGTTTTGGGTGCGGGATTCCGCTTGGTCGGCCACATGCCGCCATGTCCTCGTCACTGACTGCCATGAGATGGTATTCTTTTATCAATTGGTTTTATTGTTACATGTTCATAAGATATCAATACCGTGTATAAATCAATCATCAATTCATCAAATCGTTCTTTCCTCAATCATCCCCAATATGCCTCCTCCACTCATCGACCCTTCCCTCCGCCGTTCCCCTGGTCAACCCTGCCAAAGTACTATGTCTTTTGCCTCCACCACCGACTTTCCTACCATCGTTCTCTTCCGCGGGTCTATGCCTCTGTGCTTCACTCTCGTAGTTTGTCTGCATGCGTCCTGGCACCACCCTCTCGCTTGCTCGTATTCGCGGATTATTATTGTACTGTCTTGAAGCGGTTGAGTGATGGCGGAGAACGTCAAGTGATTGCTGCCTTTCCGGAGGTGGCGGCGGAGGCGGCGGTGGGTTGAGTTCATTCACCGTACGGATCGCGGTGGCAGTTTGATCAGTGTTATAATTCCTAGAAAGGAGATCTGCGGCGCGCCGTAGGAAATGTTGGTTCACTACGTGGTGGGGAGCGTTTCCGAGATCGACAACGTCCTGGTTGTGGTGGATGTTACGGTTTTGGTTATGGTTATTGCCGGTTTGGAGGTCAATGCCAAGAACTTGCATTCGCCTTGCAAGAGCTTCATCACGGCGTTCTTGCTCACGTCGCCGGTCAAGTTCCTCTTGATACCCACGCTGTTGGTTTACCGGCACTCGTCGTACCTGCGGAGGGTTCATATGATTGAGGCGATCGTTCTCAACGGCTTCGTAATTGAACCAGGGGCAGTCGCAAGTTTTCCACTTCAAACCACAAACCATGCAAAATTCTGCGCGGCAACGGCAAGTCATGTGGTTACAGCCCTCCTTCAATTCAACAGTGGCGGAGCAATTGAAACAGCGCTGCCAGCCTTCCTCCTTGGCGATTTCGGCGAAACGCTGCGTGGCTTCGTCCTTGGGGCATTCGCGACGCGCATGCCATTTGCCATTGCAAGTGCAGCACACTTTTGTTCTACAGCGGCCACATTTCCCATATTTGCGACCTCCGTTGGCGCCACCAGAGGTATCGAGGTGGATGTTTGCAGGTTTGATCCATTCACCACATCCTCTTGCAGGGCAGTAGATGCGATTCTTGGTAGTGTACTCTTGGTATTTCTGATTCCATTTCATCTTGAATTTTGTATCGAAAAGTTTCTCGACGTATTTCAGAGGGATGTGGTCTTGGGTGCAACATTTCGGAGGCATATGCTGAGGATCAGTAACAGATAAAGTGAATATTCTGCGTAGACAGGTGTTACACATGCGATGTTCGCAAGATAGTTTGGCAGATTTCGAGATGGGGATATCGGTGGATAGACAAGTCAAGCATTCAATCCTACAACCTGTTTAGCATTCCCATGTGACTGTGCTACATAGCGATCTATACTCACTGTTTTTCTGGACGGACTGGTTTGGGCGAACTGAAGAGAAGAGAACCAAAGAAGCCAGAAGAATTATCATTCGTCCTTGCGATCGAAGGTGCTCTTTTCACTTCCCCATTTATAGAAGGCAGAGCCGGCAGGGTAGACGACGCATGCCGGACTCTGCGAGATGTAGTCTGGCTCCGCATCAAAGACGGACGAGCTACCGGCACATAGCTACTTTCACGCATAGATGTACTCCTAGATACTAGCAGTTAGCCTCACTTAATGCAATCCGCTCTGCTGACGGATTACCTGTTGATTGTAGCTCCTGTGCGGCTCCTCGTAGCCATGCGAGATGTAGGACGATCTTCGGTGTGTAGTGGTATTTTCTCCCGATCTGGGTAGTATGACCTTGTTCTTCTGCTGGCTGTTCGAGCAATAGGGCGCTCCTCGGTTCGTATAGGCATTTTCTGTCGCTCCGGATAATGAGACCTTCTACTTTTGTTTGTGGTTCTCAGATCTTCTATAGCAACTCGGCGCTCTTCATCGAAATCTTTGTTGCTGCGGCCAGCTATGCCACTTATCCTTCCAAGGCGTGGCGCGCTTCGTGGATCCCCCTTGCTTGTGCAATTTCCCATTGGCTTGTAGACGTAAACGACGCTCTCGTTCCCACCACCCTCTGAATCATGAGGTTTCCGTCGCCGACGTCGATGCTCTGAGCTGTGGCTTTCGCGAACCTCACGGCTAGTTTTGTTCGAGTCTCTCAAAGTTGATACCCTTGCAACTGGCTCCCTTCTCTTACTATAATCTGATGCCATTTTCTTATGTGTGTTCCTTCGACGCTCTCCGGTGGATGCGTTGTAGTACTCGGCACGAGCTCGGCGTAGCTCCTCAGGGTCAAGCTTAACAGGAACCTCGGGCACGGTTGATGGTGTTGAGCTCGAATTTCGCTCATTTGTCGATGAGCGCAACTTATGCGAGCGTACCTTGTGCGGACGAGAGTCGTGGCCGCGCATGCGACTAGAGGTGGTAGAAACCTTTGCAGAGGTCTCCATGTTGAGATGGCCTACTTAGGGAGCCTCTTCACGAGGGGTATAATATTCCGGTAGCCAACAAGCTTCTCGTGTGGCAACCACCACATGTACTAGCTTTGCCTTCTCATCATCGCATTGACCGTTGAGGCATGCTTCCGACGAGGCATCAACAGGCTATCGATCCTTGTAGAAATGATAGCGCCTCTACTGGACTATCAGGCGGTTCGAGAACTGCAGGGCAGAGAAGGCAGCCAACAAAAGGGAGACAACTGGCAAACTGGGGTGGTACTCAGAGAAAGCAGCTGCAAGAGAAGTCTGCAAGTCAACCGTCACGGGCACCAATCACGTTGGAGATCTGTATCGGGCTTAGCGCAGGCTCAGGCCGCTCCGCAGAACATTTTGTGCCTCAGACCTGACGCCTCATGGAAATCTATTATTCGAGTCCCCCTGAAGGAAGTTATTGTACCGTGTGCACTTTGAGTAAATCGCTTCAAGAGAAATCAAGGATACGAGGCCTACGTGACGGCAGTCAGAGACTGGAGGGTACTTTTGGTACGCACCAGAAGTACAGAAAAGGAGCAAACGCTCTGCCCCGTGTGATGTTCAACTGTATCTCATGCAATCTGCCGTCTTCCTAGTAAACGTACAGAGCGGAAGGCTACGGGGAGTCCTCCTGTCCTCCTTTCATTGGCCTACAAACGCATTACTCTTGGTTCAGCTATGCTCCGTTCAGGCTCCTTACTGTAGTTGGGTGCCCAATGGGTGTATACCATCTCTCACCTTGCTGTGTTGATAGCATATCTTTCAGTCCCCATAATTGCACCGCATAGCTGTCCTCATTGAGTAGCGGAACTCGTTGGACAGCTTGGGATCCAAATTCTCCCTGTTCCTCACAGATAGGGGTGGATTGCGCATTCCGCACAGCATTACCGGTACTAAGAAGGAGCCGGCGAGCACAATATCAATGGACCTGCCCAGTCCTTCGAGCTCAGTGTCGCTACTCCATGGCAAGCCAAATGCTCAACCAGCGTTCCTCATAATCCTAGCTGAGGAGATTCTGTCAACCCCAACACTTGCATGCTCCTCTATTGGAACGAGTAGCCGCAAACCTAGCTTCGTTGAAACGTGGCCCAGCGTGGACATCAAGCCTTCTTTCTTCTTGAGTTTTGCATCAAAACCTAGAACTCTTTCCTACTCAAAAACAATACTCAAGAAAGCCTCCTGCAATGCGCCGAACTAGCAAAGCTGCAGAACGTCAATCTCACTTGCGCGGTATATCTATTCAATGGATAACAAATACCTGGAGAGATGTGATTGAGACTTCTATCATCGCAGCTGCTCAGGACAAGAAGAATTACGCTGTAATTCTAGTAAGATATTCTCTAGGCACCTGAGCAGTTGGCTAGAGCTCCTCCAGGATCACCTGAACAATGGCGTTCTATGCCCCCGTCAACCAATCAGAGCTTCCACTACCCGATTGCTGTAACTTATTTCTTATTTTCTAGAATACTTGATTAATTTAATTTCCAAAAATTTCACTCGAAAGAACTCAATGTTAAATACTAGAATTAAAAATCTAAACTGATACACATGTATAACAGTTTGTTTGCACATTTCAATGGTTGTAAAATTCGAAACGTGTTTTACTGAAGAAATCCTCTTTCCCCAGTTGTCTCTCAATATCTTAGTGCGTTATCACTTCGAGCCGAGGCCCAGTTTTCAGTCTCTTTTCCTTGAAGTTATTCTCTTTAGCATCGTTTGGCTTTCTGGGATGAAGAATCAGCTTCTTGGAATTTCCACAGAGACCTTCAAATACTTGCAACGTCAAGTTATAAAGTCGAAACTAGAAAGACTGTAGCAAACCAATTCTAAAATTCTCGACATCCACACGAGAATTGCAATATTGACCACATTGACATGTCGGTTTTACCAGCAACGGTACAAATCATGTCGAGTCCCGGCGAAAGTACCATCGATAAGGACATTGCTGTTCCAAGCGATCCAATTCTCCTCGAGACCTATGGATATAGAACTCGTCGTAGGCTTTGCCACTTGGCATTGCAACTTACGAATGACCCGCCAAATCGTACAGCGAGGGTGCTTACTGAAGAGGAGTACCGAGAACTCGAAAGCACTTTAAGAGCGCTATCGAGCATAACAGATATATCGCCTGAGACAGCGAAAATCCTCAAACTTAGTGACATGCTCAGGATCCTGAATGGGACTGCTTCGAACACGAAATGGGTATTCCCTGAGCCCTTTCCGTCAATTGCGACCACTGCTTTGCAAGAATACGAAAGAGCAAATTGGGGAGCGGTCGAAGAGATTTCGGTAATCAACCAAAACGCCACAGATGACTCCCATGCCGGACATCGCTTCCATCCGGTCATGAACAACCGATCCATTACCCTTTCTCGTCAACCATCGCCGAACCATCCCATCTTCGGAACCTCTGGCATCATGCGCGGAATCCTCGTAGATACTTCTGGCGGCAGAGTTAAGCGAAGCATAGAACCCTCCCAGATCCGCAACTCGAAAGTCGTAGGCCACAACGGCCTTACAGTCGGCCAGTGGTGGCCTTTCCAGATCTGTGCTTTGCGAGATGGCGCCCATGGTTCCATGATGTCCGGCATCGCAGGCGGAGAGAATGAAGGAGCTTTTTCGATTGTCGTGTCTGGTACCAGCCCCCAATATGCCCTCTATTTACCCAGAACCACTTGCTAACGCACGACCCAAGGAAGCAAATACGACGACCTCGACGAAGACCACGGCGACGTCCTCCTCTACACCGGCAGCCAAGCCTACCACGCCCCCGACCGCACCGCCACAGACTTCTCTCACGGCACAAAAGCCCTGCGGCATTCCCACCAGCTCGGCCGTCCGTTGCGTGTTTTGCGCTCGTACAAGGCGAAGAGTGTGTATGCCCCTTCGCATGGCATTCGGTACGATGGGCTGTATCGCATTACCGAGGAGGAGGTAAGGAGGAACCGCGAGGGGAGGTCGTATCTGCGGTTTCGGCTGGAGCGGAGGGGTGGGCAGGGGGAGATTGAGAGGGCGAGGCCGAGTAGAGAGGAGGTGGGGTTGATGGTGAGGGCGAGTGGGGGGTATTGAGGGGCCCCCGTGGAGAGGGTGGAAAGGATGTGGGCTGTGTGGGGGATTGGGTTGGAGAGCTGTAAGGAGAGAAAGATGAGATGGAAGCGATGGGACTATGAATACCACGATAACTTCCCTTGGCCCAGAGACTGAACTCACACAAAAACCTTCACGGGCGACCGCATGTCTCTCTTGGAACTCATCATACAGGAAGCAAATGAGCCGTTTCATATATCCACTGAATACCCACTATCAGCGAGCCGCGATCGGTTTACGCGTTTCTCTACATAACAACAACAGCTCTATCTAATCAATGCCATTCTCCCTTTCCATCACCAACCAAAAAATCTCTCAAATTTGGAAAGATTATACAAAAAAAAATCAGAACAGATAGAATTATTATCTTGATATATATTAATTTCCAATTTCACCGTTTTAACACTGTACTGATCTCCCCCTCCCTCTATTTTTTAGTAAGTCTCGCATGCATGCACTCACCCATCTTCAACTTTCTCTCTACAGTACCCCTTTTCCCCCAATCGCCCGAAATCCTCAAAAAGCCATCTTCAAAAAAAACATCGTAGTATCCTTTGCTAGACTCATCTTTTTCGTTCTGCTCCCCTGACTTTCGATCATAACCCTAACCCTACCCATATCCTACCCATACCCATACTCATATCGGTATCCGTATCACATATTCTACACTCCGAAGAAGAAGAAGAAAAAGAAGGAGAAAAACGAACAGACACTGAGCTTACATGAACGAAATGGTTTGGGAGTAAGAAATGATAGGGATGAGGTTTTGAGGTGGGGTGAGTGAGGTGAGGTGAGATGAGGGGGGTGGATGGAAGGTTTTGCGCTTTGAGGAGATGAGGGTGAGGGTGAGGATGGGGGGGGGGAGTGTGGGTGGCCTGGTCGTTAAAGGTTATGGTAATTAAATAGGAAAAAACCAAGGAAAGAGCAAATCGGGGTAGAGAGAACAGGGGGAAGAAAGAGAGAAGGAGAAAGTTTCCTAGTTCCGTGATCTGTTATATCTAACGCTCTATTTTCGACTTTTTCCCGTTTGTCGAACTCGTCAGTATCATGTTTTATACCTCCATCTTCAACCCCCCAATCATCATAACTCATACACCAACTTCCCCCTCACAAACCCCCAAAATTGCTCGACCACTCCCTTCCCTGCACCCCCTCTAACAACCAAATATCTCCTCCCATCCACCTCCGGCTCCCACTCCCCCCGATTCCCTCCCAACACCATCCCCCCCGCCTCCTCCACTATAACCCACCCCGCCGCCACATCCCACGCCCAGCATCCCCCTTCCCAATAGATATCCAAATCCCCCCTGGCAACTGCGCACATGTTTAGTGCAGCGGAACCCAAGGAGCGCAGGGAGTGCACCATGCCGCCCTCGGAGGACGTAAGAGCGGCGAAGGTGGAGAGTTTGGTTTCGAAGTTGGAGCCGGAGCGCTCATTGCCCCATTCTATGGCCACGAGAGCTTGAGAGAGGGAGGCCAGCGGCGGTGGCGGGGAGCGCAGCGGCAGGCGCGATTTCGTGTATGTGGACCCGACTTTTGCGCCTGGAGCGGGGTGGGAGGTTGGAATACTTGGGGCTGTGAGGAACGCGCCGTGGCCTTTGATGGCGCTGTAAAGGTGTTGGGTGAAGGGGTTGTAGACGATGCCGACAAGGGGTTTTCGGTTGTGGGCGAAGGCGAGGGAGATGGAGACGTAAGGGTGGGCGTGCACGAAGTTGGTGGTGCCGTCTATGGGATCGACTATGAACGTGGGGGAGGGCGTGAGGCGGGAGGAGGAGGCGGTGGGGGAGGATTCTTCGCCGAGGAAGGAGTAGGTGGGGTAGGCGTGTTTGAGGGAGGAGGAGACCATGGCTTCGACGGCTTTGTCGGTTTCGGTGACGAGGTCGGAGGCTAGCTATGGGATTAATGAATGACTTTGCAGAGTGTCAGGAGGGGGACGAGGTTCTTGCAATTTTTCTTCGTGTCTATAGTTGATGGGTTGGCGGAGGTTATCATGTCACCGGCCTTTTTGGCCAATTCCATAAGGAAGTCATGGATCTCCTGAAGGTTGGGCTCGGCCATAGCTGTGAATGTTCCCGAAAGCTGGGAGAAGCAGAGAGATAGTGGATAAATTGGTTGTAGGGGAATGCTGTCGGGAGCTGAAGCTTTTCCTGGTTCAACGGCTTCAAGAACCACGGCAGCCCCACTATGCCCCGCGATCTTATCTTATCATAAAAGCCCTAGCCCTAGCCCTGGCCCTAGCCCTGCGTCTAATGACATTGGTTCCTTAGATGGGACTTAGCTGAGCACGCAGTGACAGGGCGACCAGCTGCTATAGAGCGTACCTATATGTGTATAAGCAATTGTAGAATAAGAGAGCGATTGATTTTCATAGGGATATTTATGATCACATATCGCTGGCTCGTTCAGCATCTTAGAAGTCGACGAAGGGCTGACATCAAAGTACTCATCCCATACACCACGCTAATGCCATATGCGTGCAACGCCTTACTCAATGCCCCTTCCCAATGCTTAATCTCGCCACATCGCCTGAGACGCCGCCTAGCCGGTCCTGTTTATCTTCAGTAGCTTCCTGACTCGTTGCTCTGCCCAAAGTTTCCAGCTGCTTCTCTACTGCTTTGCCCAAGCCGACACTAGTAGTACTTCCGTGGAGCGTTGTGGGTGATACGCTTGGAGTTGATTTTTGGTCACCGCTTAGGCCTTGTTCTTCCGCAGGAGGTGAAGAGCTCAAGACTCTTGTGATCTCCCCGTGTGTAGTGCTTTTGTTCGGACGAGTATCAACAGTACGGCTATTCTCGGGCAGGGAGAAACTTCGCTGACGCCGTGCCTCGATCGGACTGTCAATGTCATCGTCATCGTCCGTCACTTCGAAAAGTGCATCATCCCACAGCGCCGAATCCTCCCTCCACATTTTTGGTCTTCCGGCTTTGCTGCTCATACTATTATCAGCGATTAACTGCAGATCGGAAACGTGATCCTTCGCCTCGCGCTGTTCACTGTCGGTTCGAGGTAATGGCTTTTCTTGTTCGATTTTCAATTCTTCACCGTGCTCACCTACCGGTTCTTGCATGGGCTTGGCGCGGTCCTCGTTTGGTTCCAGCTCATCTGCTGTGGTCGCGGCATAAGTGTCGGCAAAATGAGTGTCGACTAGGTGGTTGATAACTGGCCAGCCATATGCATTTGAGAACATGCGGCGAACGATAATGTTGTTGTGAGCATCTGGTTCTAAGCGGACAAGCACCTTACGCCACGAGAGATCGCGGTGGTAACCTCGTGCAATCTTCTCTTCGACCTTCATCCCGCTTGTATCTGGTTTGTTGCTGCCCTCCTTTCCATAGGTTGGACCGGATATTGAGCTACCACTTGAGATATCGCTTGAAGAAGCTCTCCTTAGACCGATCCGCTTTTGGGGAGGTGGAGGCGGAATATCTTCGGGGTGGTATACACGATCATGGAATATGGTCCGCGGTCGGCTGGCAGGGTTGACGATAAAAGTTTCTGGAGGCAACGGCGGGTTAAGTATGTCCCCAGCGGATTCAAAGAATGTAGTCTTTGGAGGGGCGAAAATATTCTCCTGGACTTCAACCGCCGATTCGCGTCTTACTACATCGGGGTGTTCTGGCGAAGTAAGACCGTCGGTGCTTACGGATGACTGACTCGCGCCTTCCCCCAATTCACTGCTCGTCGTTTGGCTTCTTTTATATATCTTCCTGTGTTTGGACGAATCCTGATAGCTCTTTGGTTGATTGGGGCGAAGGAAGTCGAAGAAGCCACCTAAAGGGTGTGTTGCCTGTGCAGGCGACTGGACTTTGACTTTATCCAAATCTTCTTTCTCATCGTCCGGGAAGCGGTGTTCATCAAGGAATTGATGTTTCCCTGGATCCTGTTGGCTTGAGGCTGCATCATCCTTTGTCGCATTCTCAGCAGGTTGCGGCACTACCGCCTGCTTCCCTCCCAACGGAGATCTTCCTCTTTCGTCTTCGCCACTTTCTTCCATCGGCGAGTCGGATCCGTGATCTCGCCGGGCGCGAACATGTGAAGATGAGTTTGCTCCTGTCAATTCAGCCCAGCCCCAGCCGGCCATAGTACCAACAATGCCATTTTCACGCCTAGCTTTCTCGACACGCCCTAGTCCGCCCCAATCAAGGAACAAAAGACAAGAGGTCCGCAACGGGACAATGCCGTCGTTGACCACATTTGAATACAGAGTTCTGTTGCGGAACATTTTCAGGACTTGATGGGCTGGACCAGTAGGTAAGATGCGTAACAACGGCTTGGCTCCTGGGTCTGGCTGCCTATGAGCTCTCTGAGCCTCAGAGCCTATCCCACCTATCATAGCGCCCCACCCGCTTCGTACCATTGTCGAGCCCCTCCAGGTCAAGCCCAGATCCTGACCAGTTCTTCCAACAAGCCCAAAATCGAGAGCAAATTTAACGTATAGAGGATTTTCATTGCTGAGACCAAGAAACGGAGAGGCCATTGCAACGAAATTGATAGGCTTGATGAGACGAAAGAACTGCGGAGAGTGCTTGTAAATATACGCAACAGCATATGTTTGAGTTAAACCACCAAGAGAGTGAGCGACAAAACTGATACTGGTGATATGATAGGCAAGATGATGCGGCTTTCTTGGCGAAAAATGGATACTGCTGTGATCATGAGATGCGGGAGCGCCTTCCAAGCCGGATGGTTGGTCGTTGGTAAAGACTTGTGAGAATTTCTTTTTCATAGACTTCTTGACTGGTAAGAATGGCTGGTCTGGATAGGTCATTGAAAGCACATATTTAGCAAGACGCTTGCCAAGATATTGGATGCCTTTTTCCGTCCTGACCGCATTACCAGAGAAGCCCCGGACAATCACCTCCTCCTCATGTTCGGAATCACTCTCAATACCTGGCTCGAGCTCGTCTTGACCACCTGATAGAGGTACTGTAGACGCTCTACTCTTGCTAGCGGCCTTGTCACCTCGGTTCGATTTTCCACCGTCATGGTTATCATGTGCTGAATCAAGGCTTTTCAGCGCGCTCCTTCGTTTCCTTGCGTCCACCCGAGCTTGCTTTGCTGTTGCGTCAATGCTTTCCTTTAGGTAAAGCATATCGGCGCCAAGGTTGCTGTGGAGCCCATGCGTTAGTACCACAAGATGAACCTTCCTAGGCTTCTTTTCTTTCGGCTCCTTGACAATTTGATTAGTATTATGTAGCGTTTCATCTCCACCTGAGGCAGACTGGCGCACATCCTTCCGCCCGTGGTCTGGATACTCGCGCTTCTTGCCCCTATGCTTCCCCTCGTCGTCCCATTCCGGAAACAAAGGTTTGTTCCACAGGCTTTCGGTGTCTTCGACAACTAAGCTCACAGCTTTAGAGAGTACCCCCTTACGTTGAGCGGCGCTATGGCCATCTTTGCTTCTTTTCCCTTCTTGATGATCCTGCAAGTGGCCTGGTGTAGCAGCCGCTTGCACCGCTGACCCCGAGAATCCCAGCTCGATAGATTTTTCATCCCGTCCAACTAATATTTCGTAGTGTACCGTCGCGGATGTAGAGAACATAACCTGAGACGAGACCTCGATAATCCATGTGAAGCTTGGAACGTTGCCCACGGTAGTCCTTCTCACGTTCAGCGCGCTCACTGTTTCCCGGATGTTCCTGGGGACAGTGAGTCGGCTTTGCCAGCTTCCGCCCGCTTTTAGATTGGGTTCAAATTTGGGTACACCAGTATCCCAGGGTGTCTCGTGTTTTTTATTGGGGTCGAACGTAGAAGGATAGCAGGCCGCATACAGCGTGTAGGGACCATGGAGATAAGCTGCCCTGAGGGGGATCGCGGAGGTATTCCTGATTCTGACGCAGAGCTCCGCTGGTGTTGGTAGGATAGGATCTTGAGACGGCGTATACGTAAGAGTGTAACTAGAGTTAAATAAGCTTATTGTATCTATGATGGCTCATCGCTTTTACCGAACCACTTCTCCAACTTTGACGCTGCCGACTTGGTGTATCAGTAGCATCGCGTCGAGATACTACCCAGTCAACAGCAGGCAGAAGCTCAACCTTGCGCTTAGATTTTCTTCACAATCTGAAGCTGCTGGTAAGTGCGTGGTGTAACGAGCATCTGCGCGGAAGCCCGCAGGATTTAGCCCCAGGCCACGTCGTTCGTAGGCGGGTAAGGCTTCGGGTATGATGCTTAGGGGGCGGAGCGGATTTCTTGGCGTGTACTGTAGATATACAGAAATTTACTGTATGTACTCGTACTCGTACAGTACGGAGTACCCCCAGAGGCTCCCCCAGAACCTGCCACTTTAGCGACCGAGCTGGGTGACTTGGGGTAATACGGCACCCCTACGCTCACCCTTCGAAATAAAAATATTCCAGTCACTTTGTTTATCACGTTCTTTTTTTTACCATTGATGAGTTCTAGTTTTGAATTCCTTAATATATAAAAAATTTAATCTGTTCGCTGATCATGTAAAAAGATCGTATAAGCAGCAGCTCGACTTCTAGAACACAAGCGCGTTTTGATATAATAAAGTCTATGGTCGAACTATAGTCTATATATGTAAAACCGGTTTACATGAAGCTCGATAAAATATGTGCTTGTGTGAGCCTCTTCCAGTATGACTTAGGCATAACCCTAGTTCATCTCGGTCGCTGTTTTGCCCATAGGACCATGAAACCGGCATGAAAACTCTTAAGCTATCTGCATCCATCGGCTTTCCGTTTCCGGCGTCGCCCTGTGCATTTCTGAAATATAAGTCTTCCGCAATTCAGATCCCTTACTCCGGCACCCTCGGCGCGACGTTTCCCCAGAAACGGCACCGCTCGTCCCGCCCGCCTTCCCAGGTATCCGCACTCACCAAGCAGAAGTCGTTGGCCAGTCGAAATAACTCAGGTCGGGCGTCATAAAGGCGGTCGAAACGGTCCCGCCCGTGGTGTTCAGTTTCATCTGAACCAGGGCCTTGGCCGAGTAGATTGGCCAGTCAATGTTGCCATCATTCCCTCGCGGCACCGTTGCCTTGGTGGCGTTTCCACTGGCTTCCGCAATAGATTCTATAGGGGTGTCTTTCATGTTGAAGTTGCCCCATATTTTTGATAACGCGGAGATGGAAACCTGTATAGGGGTAGCGGCGTTGACAGAGAAGTAAGCTGTGAGATCGGCACGTGGAATATAGGTGTAATGGAATACTGGTATTTCCAGCTCTGTTTGTTGTTTCCTGAAAAGGCCTCGGCGAGCCAGTACGAGGGGCAGGTAAAGTTCGTTTCGCTGTAGCTGTTGAGCACGCGCTGTTGGTGGCCTGTGGCGAACTCAGATCGATTGAGGGCGGTGACGCCGCGATCATCGAGAGTGTCGAAAAGAGGTGCGGAATGGTTGACGGGGGTTGGGTTGAATTGGTAGACTTCGCAAAAGGCGCGATATATCTTCATTGGTCAAGAGGGGGAAAGGAATGCACATAGTTCATGAAATCATGAAATCATCTGCAGTGTTTATCATGGGATTGCTTAACGAAACGCGCCCTCGTTGGCGTTATTCTGCCAATATCTTTAATGGTTGAGCGGGTTTGAGATTGCAGAAAGCGTTACCCCTATCAGAATACGTTTTCCCTCCATTTCTATTGCGAGCAGCTGCTCGGATGGTCTCGCTTGCACGAATTTACCGTCAGTGACAGGTACAAAGGCGAATTCCCAAGACTTGAACACCAGTCCACTAGCATTCTGCAATACTGCAGTATCTGCGTTCACTAAACAAATAAAAGGACACTTGAATCGGAACCACCAGCACAATCGGGAATTTCAGCAAAAACGTTGTAATTACGAGTGGGGACATCATCGCCATAGTTGTACTGCAAGGGCAGGTACGGACTGGCCACGATGAGCTAGCAATTTGTTAATTGTCTCCCCATTTGTGGCGAGACGATATCTTACGTTATCAAAGAGAGTCCCATCCTGCTTGCCACAACATGCTATGGCTTGTAGCATTACAGCGCCGGCGCTAGAAGACTCTCTAGCAACTGTGTCCGTCTTGGGGTCCCCCACCAAGTTTGTGGATGTGTTTTTTTGCACCCGCTGGAGAGCAAAAATTTTGGTCCAAGAGACCGGCGTTGACTTGACTATATCGATGAACCTCTTCAGATGATAGGAATCCGAATGCACCGAGTCGGTATTGGAGATGACAGAAACGAAGCCATTAGAGTTGATATTCATAAAGGGGCTATAGATCTTGTGTTGCTCCAAATACGCCATAACCACCGCCCTCTAGAAAGGCAAATCAGATTTTTTTCAACGACTTCGTAGCACGACATTGGTCTTATGGATCCAGGAACAGACGGGTAGGTTCCGAGCTTGTGGAGGCGCATGAATATTGAGAAAGAGGCAGTCTTCGTCAACTATTCCGGGATTAAATCCATAGATCGCGGGAACCCTAGCAGCACCAGATTGTGGACAAAGGGGGGTTTGAACGTTTACTTAGATAATCTGAATTCTGTTATTTGATGGTGGTGGTGCTACAGGTGCTTGCCAACGCCGCTGGCCCACTGGAGGTGCTGCATATTGTACGCTGCTAACCTCATGGTTATTTAAGGATTATTTAAGGATTATTTTGCATCGGAACTTAGGTACAACCCACGCGTTCCAGACATGTAGACCATAGGTGGAGCCATATTACCCCTGATAACGGGCATGTCCGAGATCTACAGTTGGAGGTGCAGCCTCGTTCGTCTGCCAACCGATTAATGACCTATTAGACGGCGTAGCATGAGGCTGGTAAGCGGCACATAAGGTGCGTTGGAAATCATCTTCATCTTCAAATGGAGGTGAATGAAGTGAACTTTGCCGGTGATGTAGGATATCCAAGCCAGGACATCAATGGCAATTAAACACTCTTGATTGCTGCGAACCATGAAAGGTTTTATAAGTATAATGCTCCGCGTGTAGCTAGCTGTACTTTCTTGATTTGCCGTATAAGGCAATTGTAAGTGAAAAGAAGCGCTCCTTAGTTGTTCCCCCTTACTGAGTGGGGACGGCTATCTATATAGCTTCCGAATTGTCGCTCTCAAGCGCGGTCAGAAGGCTCATTAGTTGCCGATGGGAATGACATCACTTACATGATATCGTTTCTCTAGTCTAAGATATTTCTCTCGATCTGTGCTGACTTGTCGAAATTTTCCACTTTAGTTACAAACTTCACCTTTGATTGCCCCGGGCGATGGGGATCTTTGTACTGGGGCGCTATTGTTAAGGACATCTTCATGTTCTGAGCTGGGAGATTTTCAAAGGCCTCCATCAACAGTCCGGAAGAGAAAAAGCGATACGGTGCAGCAGCTGCGTCGTTCCCATTCGTCTTCAGTGCGGGATTCAGCGCCATTTGGCTTACAATTCCGTGGCTATACCCGGCCGAGATCTTCACTCTGCAGATCAGAGCGAGGGGAATGCTTGGGGTGGCCTTGGGTGGGCTGTTGGAAATGGCTGAACTGTAAGTACATCAATCGATGAGTGCTTGAGGCAGCCTCATGCCGAATCGCTTGACAGGTGCTTCTCTCGTTGCCTGTCATAAACCCAAAAAATTGGGAAGAAAAATTTCTAGGACTTCCGGGCTGTCAATGCCCTCACCCTTCCTATTGTTTGGGCCTTCTACCCGGAGTCTAATCAACGCACCTTGGAAGAGATGGGTTCTCTCTTGGCTACCAACCCGTAGCGTGATCGGGACGCTGAGGCGACTTTCGCCACGCTCAGGAACAGAACCTTGGACTCATTCAGGTCGCCCAGCGCGGAAACAACGTTTTAAATCCTGAGACCGGTCTGAAGGTATATGGAAGATAGAAGCCTGAGTCTTGTCCAGCATGGCCGCGATGAAAGGACGAAAGACTCCAATGAGAAGATCAACGCTCAGCGAACCGATTGAATGGTCTGGGAAGAGCTTACGGCCGTCGCTTTCACAGCTTCTAGGAACTATTGGCTGCACCAAAATCGCTAATCTGATTTACCACGTTTTGCTTGTTGTCTTCGTTAATGTTAATTGCGTTGATACTAATGGCTTGCGCTCCTAAATACAGTATCTAATAATTAGCGGACGTGAGTCCACCGTGGCGGACCATCTGTCATGTCCAATTCGTCCGCTCTCGCTTTGTCAGTGTACTAGAACCTAAGATTGGCTCGAGAGACGAGTTTCCATACCAAAGAGCTTATGTTCTTCAGTGTATAGCTCCCACTCATAGAAGCTGGATTGGCTTTGCACCACGTGTCTCGATGTAGGTGCAGACAAGCAGCTCCATGTGCAGTGATCTCGATGCGGTTCAAGAGTAGCAGCCATACTTGATCTTTAATGTGATGTTATAGCTGTCGATGTCTATCTTGCCAGTAAAGATCCGTTTCGCTAGCAGACACTGCGAAAATATTATCATATGATATTGCGACACCACCGATAGCACAGCCTTGTCACTTTCATCTTTGAATATGCTTCTCACCATGTTCATTCCGTTTCGAAACCTGGCCTCGTTTCAAAAGCTATAAAGTCTTATAGGCGCAAATGCTCCGCTGTATCACGGGAGTCACATGCGATATGCGCGCGCTGCGTCGCTTGTTACGCAACGCATATATAAACACTCTCTGAGCGCCTCTGAGATTCACGGAAGCATTCGACAAGTCTGCGACCGTCCAACCAATACTTGTCGTTCAGAATGAAGTCCGGAGTGCTTCTAAACTTTTTTGCCCTTGGCGCGCTAGCCGCAGCACATGTTGTATCTGAAAAAAGATTCGTCCCCGAAAAGAGAAGTAGGTTCAACAAAGCACATCAGCATCCATCATTGTAACATGAGAACCAGACGAGTGTGAGCTGGGACACAGTGGTCAATACGCGTTTGTAGGATGTGGCGCCGATCTCGGTGGTCGCCTCTCCAACGTACTTCAAACCCTCTACACAGCCCTCCTCCCCATCGTCCAGGATGCGCTGAATAGCCAGACAAACCCCAGCGCCGCGTACAAAGCATTCTTCAAGAATCAAGCCAACGCCATCTTCGTGGCGCAGATCCTGACCAATGTCACCACCGGCACAGCCAGACATGCCCCTCAACCCCCCTGGAGTAACGGCAATCCGACATTCTTTTGTCCAAAGCCGGGCTGCTCTTTTACCATGTCTATGCCGGACGGGTCGCAGGTGGATGCCGCGGCACAATGCAACCTTCCCGACACAGCCATCGCCTCTTACTTGAATCCGACGCCGTTTATCGTTCTCTGTCCATCCTTCTTCACGGGCCTTGGCGGTCCAATTACTCCACCAACTGATAGTTGTCCGACGGTCAACACCGCGATCAATAGATTCCGGAAGAAGCCATCGGACTATACGAGCGCGGGGTTAAGCGTGGTTCATTGCCAGATATGGATCCTCCTTGAGGAGATTGTGCATTACTACCTCTTTGCCACCCCTCAAATCACGTATCTGAAGCCGGAGGTTTACGATATCAATAAGGCGTGGCGCTTGAGTGCAAAGCTAGCGCTTTCGAATGCGCCGAATTATGCGTTTTATGCCGCCAGTAAGTGTGCTCGGTACTATTTAAGTGACAGATGCATGGAAAGCTGACCTCTGATCGCGCAGCTGTGTATAATCAATGCCATGATTACCCGGTCTCGAAGGACGATTATGGGCGCGAAATGTTGGAGGCGGATCCGGATCCGGATGATCCGTCGGACGATGGACCGGATCAGGCCGGGGCTCCTTTTGGTGTCATTGATGTCGTGAACTTTGATATTGTCGGCCCAGCTAATGGTCCTACTAGCTAGGGAGATTTACATTAGTAGAACATGATAATCCAATACGCAGGGTTAATATTTGGCTCGCTATACGAGGTTTTAAGGTTTAGACTGAGATCATGGAACTGAACAAGAAAGTACCCAGGTTTCTGAGACGTGCCTTGCTTGCATTACCAGTCATGAGTCTTTCCGCGGACCAGCCTCTGATATACACCATTCCGCTATAGGAAATTTCGGTGGGCGTGAGACGTGTACCCACAAGATTCTCCAAGTCCATTTCCAGCGTTGACACTGTTCGAGGTATCGGCGGTCAGTAGTCTTCTTAAGACTCCATGTCGGATAAGATGACTGGAGAGTAAATCGTGGAATGCGATGATGCAGTGAGTCAGAAGGAGGAAGGGAAATAGATGCTTCTTGGTATATGCCCGAGCCGCCGCAGCGCTAGATTTGGGCTACTGGCACATAACCTTGATCGCCACAGTGGCCCCGAGGTGGCTGCTGTGTGCGTGTTCTTTATTGTTGGTCTAAAACCGCCATCAATACGCTTGCCAGGCAAAACATGCATGGTTGAAATATGCGGTCGTCGATAACAGCTACTCTCCAGTAATTTCGTACGAGACTGAACCTCAGACGGCTCTTCGCTAAGCCGATGCTCTATGAAGCTTCCATCCGACAGATAAGCAGACCCAACGCCCGACGTCCTCTGTACATATTCCCACAAGACCATCAGCTTTCGCAGCCATAGGGAATTTCCCCAGAATGACTCAATTGGCCGAGATCGAGTTCTTGTAAGCTCTTGTCATCACCGACAACGAGATCGATGTGCTGTTCCGGCTAGCGCTTGACATGGTCAAAGTAGGTAGCGGTCTCGGTGAGATATCTATGAAGCTGCCAAACAACGACGAAGGGACATGGTAATTGCAAGAAAGAATTGTCAATGTCGGGTATTTGCTGTGGTGCCTTTGGATTTTTCTCCGTGCTTATGAGTAGCGGCGATCACCCACACGCTATTAGGGCAGCAGCAGTGCAGACGGGCACTGGGCCAGCGGCTTGGTGTGGCTGTGAGATGGTGGATATGATGGCTACCGTATGAAAGCATTGCGAAACCATCAATCTCGGGATTCGCCCAGAAAGGGAGTAGACGATTTGAATTCATGATACAGGCTATTTTTGACCCGAGTCAGGCGTTCTAAAAAGCTTTCCTATGGTGTCTTTTTCCATAGGGCGGAACGGCTCTCTTCAAGACAATTAAAACCCCAGATACGATTAATTTTATCCTTTTCTTCCGTAGCGCTGTGCGAAGGTAGCCTGCGAGCCCGATTGGTCGGCTGTGAGGGTCTGAAAAGGGTCTGCAGCGTTGCTTTGATATCTGTAGGACGCAGTCTCATGCCCCACAATGGCTTTTACCACCAAAGCTGTGTTGAGACGTGCCCTAAGTTGTTCGATCTTGCCGTCGGTAATCCAACGCGTCACCCAGGCGGTTGTCGAACGCAAGCCGTACTTCTGCTTAGCTCCGCGAAGGGGTTGTCTGTAGTAGGACCGATGCTATCGTCAATATAGGTTCCGCGAATACGGAGCTATAATACCAAATATTGTTCGTTGTAAATCACTGGTGACATCGATAAGCAGCTATACCAGTGGCTCGGTGGCGTCAATGCGAGCAAGCGCGGCTTCCAGGCCGGCTGCAATATTGGTCGGCCAAGGGGCGTGTCCGCTCAATCAGTAATCGTCCAGTTGACGTTCTCGGGCACATTGGCGAAAAATATCACGAATGCTGGCCAATCGTCTATGAACTGCCATGTGCCGTATCTGGTGTGTTGCCAAAAGGACAACATGGAAAGATGCCCCGGGCATCTCGGTTATAGAATAGCCAGTGGCGGAAGATCTTGGGCAAAAGCCTGACCGGGATTCTTGTCCATCGAGTAAGCTCTGTTGATTCCTCACCTCGAGAATTTCTGGCGGCCATAGACGCGATAAGGGGATTTCTCGCATCATATGCGCCTCAGTAGAACAAAAGACGCATGTTCGCTCTTGACTTTGAAGCCCCACCAACACAGTCCTTCTTGCGCACATCGCCGACCTTGTACAGGTAAATCTTCCTCCTCTCTATGGAATCTGACGTACGCATAGATCTTTCTAACCCATGTTCACTCTAATGCTGAGTGAATTAGCTGTCGCATATTTTTACACTCCACGAGACAAGCCACACCCCAGCCCACCTCTCAGTCGACGCTGCAGCATACTTAAGCTTCTACATACTGTATCCTCGACTTTACGCAGACTTCGAAACCACCCACTTCGAAATGGGTAGGAGCAACACGGCGAAGTTGTGCTCGTGAAGCCAAAAGCTTTCCAGGCTATGGCTGAGACAATCAAAGGGATTGCCTCAGGGTCCAAACATTCAGGGTATGAATAGAAGCGCACGATACGAATCGCGTCTCCCGAGTCGCACGACTGTATCAGCCGCTTGGCCCGCTTCTCAGCCACAAACGCCTTCAACGACAGACATGGCAACGTCTCAGACTGTGAAATGTTCTGAGACCATTCCATTTCTGCTCGTGGATGGTTTTCTTGGTGTTATCGAAATAGGTTTGGACCCCGGCTGCCCGCGTAATCGACTCTCTCTCGGAAGTTCAGAACGAGTTTCATCGATACTTCCGACGACTAACCCTTTAAATTTCCCGTGTTCCTGTCCTGCGGCAATTTAAGTCGCCTATGTAGTTCGATTTCCTTTTTGCGGAATTTAGGAGAGATTTTGGTTCTGTAGAAGAATAGTTCAGGTCCTTGATATGTCGCGCTGATGTTTACGAGTTACCTTGCTGTCTACCGTCGATTCAACATCTCATTTTGAAATTTACCTTCATTCTAGATTCCTCTCTAGTCGCGCATCAGGAAGACATCGCCTTTTTTTCCCCACAACTCCTTAGATCACAAATCACCACCAAAATGCAACTCCCCTCCTCTCTCCCCCTCCTCTCCTTCATCCTCGCCCTGCACACCAGCGCAACACCCACCCACTTCCGCCGCGACGGCCGCAGCCCGGACGCCTGCGGTCCCACTCAGCAAAACCCTTGGAGTCCCAAAGACACCTGCAGCGCGCCCCTTGCCTTCACCGCCAGCACCACCACCAGAAAACCAAGCACCTTCTCCAACGTCTGCGTCCTCAACCCCAACCTCGGTCAATACGGCTACAACATTTTCACATATTGCCCCGCCCTAATCCCCCAAATCTGCAATTCCCTCTCCGTCGCCGCCCCCCTTCGAGACCAGTGGGTCTGGGCCGACAGCACGGACTGCGCCATGGGGTTCTGGATGCCAGGCATAGCTACCAGCGCTTTGGTGCCGCAGCAGCCACAGTGTGTGTCGATTTTCACGGCTATGCTTACCCAGTGTGCGCCACCGCTACAGAAGGCTCAGGGATCGAGCGTGAATCTGCAGGTATTGCCTATCATACCGTCGATCCAGACGGGCGCGGGGTACGGGCAGAACGCTTCGGGGACGGGGATGGCGGTGGAGCCGCTGTATCCGAGTTATGTCATGTATTCGAAAAGGACCGGGGGCACTTAGGTGGGTTCCAGTGTACGGGAGCGGGGGGGTCGGGTCTTCCGCGTTGCTTGAGATCTTGACCGTTGTTGCTGGATTGAGGATCCTGCAGTAGATATTATTTGAAGACATCGTGATAGAATCATTGACCTGCCGTCAAGCGAAAATTTCCCTAATTCAACTGTTGAGCGTCATTGTCGTTCATCTAACGATACACGCGCATGAAGAGTGTCCAGTC